>CAADIZ010000053.1_pt1 | contig 81347 bp, 83 predicted proteins | sample 2381461 | NCBI WGS metagenome assembly CAADIZ01 (sample SAMEA5147531, study PRJEB30075) | plant metagenome | biome: Evergreen rainforest; feature: Forest; material: Leaf | place: Madagascar | collected 2016-11
TGCGCGTGCTGGTCGTCGGCCGCATGGAGCGCGAACCCTGGACCGACAACGAGGATCAGCCGCGCGAGACCTGGCAGCTCAACGCGCGCAGCGTCGGCATCCTGCCGTTCCGCATCGAGTCCGTCGTCCTGAGCCCCAAATCGCAGGAGACCGCACAGGACGCGCAGCCCAAGCCCCAGGCCGCCCAGGAACTGGCTGCGCCGAAGGAGCCCAAGCGCAGGAAGTGATCCGGCGTGGGGGCGGCCGCAGTACGTTGCCGTCCCCCATGTCCTCGCGAGCTATCCCCAGGGGATAGCTCCACCAGCGTCCACCGGCTTCCACGCGCTCCCGAACATCGCGGCTCCCGGTCCGCACTCCGCCGGCCGCACGCCATCCCGCCCAAGCCGTTCCATCGGCGTGAAAGCGGTCGCTGCCGCATGCAGCTTGTTTGCTGCTGCCCCAACAGGCGCTCGGCATCCTCGATCCCAGCAACTCCATGAACAACGGGAAGCGGATGGACGGACATGCGGCTGTTTCTATGCGAGAAGCCCTCCCAGGGCAAAGACATCGGCCGGATTCTCGGCGCCACGCAGCGCGGTGAAGGCTGCCTCAACGGCTCCGGCGTCACGGTCACCTGGTGCATCGGCCATCTCGTCGAAGCGGCAGCGCCCGAGGTCTATGACGCGGCGCTCAAGCGCTGGTCGCTGGAGCAGTTGCCCATGATCCCCCAGCAGTGGCGGGTCGAGGTCAAACCGAAGACAGCCACGCAATTCAAGGTCGTCAAGGCGCTTCTGGCGAAGGCGACCCAGCTTGTCATTGCCACAGATGCCGACCGCGAGGGTGAACTGATCGCCCGCGAGATCATCGACCTGTGCGGCTACCGCGGTCCCATCGAACGGCTGTGGCTGTCGGCGCTCAACGATGCGTCCATCCGGGCGGCGCTCGGCAAACTGCGGCCCTCGGCCGAAACGCTGCCGATGTACTACTCGGCGCTGGCGCGCTCGCGCGCCGACTGGCTTGTGGGCATGAACCTCAGCCGGCTGTTCACCGTGCTCGGGCGGCAGGCCGGCTACGACGGCGTGCTGTCGGTCGGCCGCGTGCAGACTCCGACGCTCAAACTGGTGGTGGACCGCGATCGCGAGATCGCGGCGTTCGTGTCCGTGCCGTACTGGGCCATCGACGTGTCCCTGTCCGCAGGCGGCCAGGCGTTCACCGCGCAGTGGGTGGCACCCGATGCCAGCACCGACGACGCCGGCCGCTGCCTGCAGCAGCCCGTCGCACAGCAGGCCGCGCAGCAGATCCGCGCCGCGGGCAGTGCCCAGGTGGTGTCGGTCGAAACCGAGCGCGTGCGCGAAGGCCCGCCGCTGCTGTTCGACCTGGGCACCTTGCAGGAAGTCTGTTCCAAGCAGCTTGGGCTGGACGTGCAGGAAACCTTGGAGATCGCCCAAGCCCTGTATGAGACGCACAAGGCCACGACGTACCCGCGCTCGGATTCGGGCTACCTGCCCGAAAGCATGTTCGCCGAGGTGCCCACGGTCCTGGACAGCGTGCTCAAGACCGATCCCACGCTGGCCCCGATCATGGGCCAGCTCGACCGCACCCAGCGCTCGCGCGCCTGGAACGACGGCAAGGTGACGGCGCACCACGGCATCATCCCGACGCTCGAACCCGCGAACCTCTCCGCCATGAGCGAGAAGGAGCAGGCGGTGTACCGGCTGATCCGGGCGCATTACCTGGCCCAGTTCCTCCCTCACCACGAGTTCGACCGCACCGTGGCGGATCTCTCCTGCGGCCAGCAGAAGCTGGTGGCCACGGGCAAGCAGGTCGTCGCCCGCGGCTGGCGCCTGGTGCTGGCCGAACCCGACGGTGAAGGCAGCGCCGACGAGGATGGCGACGCATCTGCGCGCAGCCAGGTGCTGCCCGCGTTGCGCGACGGGATGGCATGCCAGGTCGCTGGCGCCGAGATCAAGGCGCTCAAGACGATGCCGCCCAAGCCCTATACCCAGGGCGAACTGGTCAAGGCGATGAAGGGCGTTGCACGTTTCGTGACCGACCCGCGCCTGAAGCAGAAGCTCAAGGACACGACGGGCATCGGCACCGAGGCGACGCGGGCCAACATCATCAGCGGGCTGATCGCCCGCGGCTACATCGTGAAGAAGGGGCGCTCCATCCGCGCATCGGATGCGGCGTTCACGCTGATCGGCGCCGTGCCCGCGGCGATTGCCGACCCCGGCACCACCGCCGTCTGGGAACAGGCGCTGGACATGATCGAGGGCGGACAACTCACCCTGGACGTGTTCATCGGCAAGCAGGCCGCATGGATTTCGCAGTTGATCGCGCAGTACGGCAGCACGTCCCTGTCCATCAAGGTTCCCCAGGGGCCGGCATGTCCGCAGTGCGGCGCACCCACGCGCCAGCGCACCGGCAAGAGCGGCCCGTTCTGGTCGTGCAGTCGCTACCCCGACTGCAAAGGCACGCTGCCCGTGGAAACCGGCACGTCCAGGCGTGGTGCCTCGCGTCCACGCAAGAGCGGCCGCAACGGCGCCTGACCGACCCTGTTCCCCGTGAGCCGTGCCCGTCATCGGCGGCATGGCCCGTGTCCCGCATGCCCTGCGGGACGCCCAGCGCGCAACGCCTTCTTGCTCCGTGTGCGCGTCCCGTCCGGCCGTCCCCGGCCGCGGGACCTGAAGGTGGCTTCTCCGCGAACCGCACCCCGCGCGTTCTCCTCGTCTGCATTCCTTCCGCCGCTGCGAAGAGTCCCCCGATGGCTTGCCTGTGCGAGCCATCCGGTGACCCTTCGTGGTCAGCGGTATTCGGTGCCGGTGCCCGCCGGCGCAAAAACGGGCTCCCTTTGTGCGCGGATGTGCGCCAGACGTTTCGACCCCAGCCACGATACGGGTCGAGTGTGATTGCTGACAGCAGACGGTTCTAGCGACGACCGGGCCTGCCAATCAGCCCACGGGTGGTTCTTCCTTCCTCCCGAGCCGAAGGCCGCTGCGGCCTTCGGCGCCTTTCTCCTGCCTTTCAACGCCTCGGCCAGGGCGATGGCCCTGCGCCATACGAACAGGAGACCGACATGCACCCGAAACTTTGCGCACCGCGGCGCAACGCGCCGCTGCTCTACGGCAGCGTCTGCAGCGGCATCGAGGCCGTGAGCCTCGCCTGGCAACCGCTCGGCCTCGAAGCCGCGTGGTTCGCCGAGATCGAGCCGTTCCCGAGCGCCGTGCTCGCCCACCGTTACCCCCGCGTGCTCAACCTGGGCGACATGACCGCGATCGCCCGCCAGGTCCGCGCCGGCACCGTGCCCGCGCCAGACATCCTGGTCGGCGGCACGCCGTGCCAGTCGTTCAGCGTGGCCGGCGCCCGCCGTGGCCTGGCTGACCCGCGCGGCGCCCTGACCCTTGCCTATGTGGAGCTTGCAAATGCCATCGACCAAACCCGCCGCCAAGACCGCCGCCCGCCGGCAACGCTCGTCTGGGAAAACGTCCCCGGCGTCCTCAGCGACCGCAGCAACGCCTTCGGGCACTTCCTGGGAGCATTGGCCGGTGAAAGCCGTGCGCTCGAACCGCCAGGGCAAAAATGGGCGCACGCAGGTTGTGTGTCTGGACCCCGGCGCCGCATCGCCTGGCGCGTGCTCGACGCTCAATATTTCGGCGTCGCCCAACGGCGCCGTCGCGTGTTTCTTGTGGCAAGTGGTGGAGGTGGCGTCGATCCCGCCGAGGTACTTTTTGAGCACGACGGCGTGCGCTGGGATTCTTCGCCGGGCTTCGCGCCGTGGCAAGACGCTGCCGGCGCTGCTGGATCGGGCGCTGCGGCAGCAGGCGGGTATTCGGGATATGCAGGGCTGAAGCAGCCCTACGGCAAGGCCACGGTGACCTTCGGATTCGGCGGGGGCAACACCGCAGGACCCATCGACGTCGCGGCCTGCCTGACCGCGGCGCCCGGCCCGAAGAACGACTTCGAGGTCGAGACCTTCGTAGCGCAGTCCGTCGCGGGCAGCATCAGCCACACGCTCAGCACCGCCAACGGCGGCAAGGGGTGCAGCGAGGACGGCACCGGCAAGGGCGTGCCGATCATTGCCTTCACCGCACAGGGCTGCGGGGCGGACGCGACGACGAACCATGCCCCGACGCTGCGTGCCGGCGGACATCGCCTCAGCCACGCGAATGCCGGCGTGGTGCCGGCCATCGCGTTCGCACAGAACTCGCGCGGCGAGCTGCGGCTGGAATCCGGCCACGGCCAGCTTGCCGGGACGCTCTCCACGGGTGGCGGCAAGCCGGGCCAGGGCCGGCCGATGGTGGTCGGCGTGGCGTTGCGCGGTCGCACCGAAGGCCTGGCCGCCGAACTGGGCGATGGCATCTCGACCGCGCTGCGCACCAGCAGCGGCGGTGCCGACACGCCCCATGTGCTGGCACCTGACTTCGAGGCACATTTCCGCTACGACTGGAACGACCCCGGCCCGGGCGACTGGTCGCAGTGGCGGGTACGTCGGCTGATGCCTGTGGAGTGCGAGCGGCTGCAAGGCATGCCCGACGACTACACGCTGGTCCCGAACCGCGGCAAACCCGCCGCCGACGCGCCGCGCTACAAGGCGATCGGCAACTCCATGGCCGTGCCCTGCGTCGCGTGGTTGGGGCAGCGGCTGGTGCAGTGCCTGCACAAGACGGGATCGAGCGCTTCGGATTGATGCACGACGCGGCCGGCGGGCCGCGCGATCCTTCCTCCTGCATTGCCGACGCATCGGCAACAGCCAGCAGCCCGGGTGTCAAGGCTGCCGTGGGCTCCGCCCACGCCACCCGCCAGTTCGCCCCGGCATCTCACCGGCGAACGCTGCCCACCGGGCATCGATGCCACCTTCCTCCAACCCACGGGATGTATGTACGTCCCGTCAGGGGCGTGTCGTCAACCCGGTCGATATCAGGACTTTCCATGGACACCATCACCCGACAAGACCGCATCACCCTCAAGAACCTCAAGGTCGCGGATTTCGCGAGCGAGGAAACGCTGTGTTTCACCGTCACCGTCGTGTTCGACGGCAAACCCATCGCCGAAGCCCGCAACGACGGACACGGCGGCTCGACGTTCGTGCGCGCATTGCAAGGCCATGCCGCGCTGCTGGCCCAGGCCGAGGAATTCGCCAAGAGCCTGCCGCCGGCATCGCTCGACGTCGAACGCGAGGACGACGAGCCGCTTCTCATCGACATGACGCTCGACTTCCTCGTGGACCAGTTGGCCGATGCCATGCACGCGGAGCGCAAGCTGCGCACCGCGTTCAACCGCGACATCGGCAACAAGGTGCTGTTCATCAAGGACGGCCGGCTGCTGTTCCTCAAGGGCATCAAGCTCAAGGCCATTGCCGACCGCGCGGCGTACTTCGCAAAGCTGCGCAGCCGACAGGACCAGCCCATCGTCATCCTGGCCGAGCTGCCAGCGGACGAGGCATTCGCCATCTGGAAGCAGCATGTCCTGGGCGACAAGCCCCGCTGATCTAGCCTCATCACACCGTCACGACCGCCCCGCACTCGTTGCGGGGTTTCTTCCAATCATCGTGCCGGACCTACGGTGATGGGACGTTACGCAATGTCAGCCGCGACCTTCGCAAGCTGTCGTAGCTTGCGCAAGCAGTCATCGCGCAGGATCGAACGCTGGCGCTTGTCCCAGAAAATCGCCAACGGCAGCTGCAAGGATGCCGGATAGGGCTTGATGGGCAACCGTACCGTTCCTTGCATCTGCAGGCTGCGCGACTGGATGGGCGCCAACCCGACTCCCAAGCCCGCAGCGATGAACGAACATTGGCTATGTAACCGGCTCGCCGTATGGGCGACGATCAGGCATTGACCCGCCAGCCGGCACTGGTCGCGGATCGCCGCATACAGCGCCGGGCCCTGGGTTTCGGGGAACAGCACGAACGGATCGGCGGCAAGATCCGCAAACGTCACCGATGCCTGATTCGCCAAGCGATGGTCCGCCGGCAGCAGTGCGTCGAAGCGGTCGCTGCCCAGGACTTCGCTCACGATGCGGTCATGAGGCATCACCGGAGGATGGCCCAGTCCGAGATCGATCTCTCCTCCCGTGAGCAAGGCGATTTGGTCCTGCGTAGCAAGCTCCCTCAATTCCGTGTGGAGATCCCCGTCTGCCGCCCGCAACTCGCGCAACAGGGCCGGCAGCAGGCGATGTAGCGCAGCCGACACGAAGCCGATACGCAGTACTTGGCTTCTCTCGGAGCCCGCAGCTCGCGCCAGCAGTACCGCGCGTTGCTGGCCCTGTACCAGTTCCAGAGCCTCGGCATGGAAGACCTCGCCGGCAGTGGTCAGCCGTACCTTGCGGCTGGTGCGCAGAAACAATTGCACGCCGAGTTCGGCCTCCAATCGGGCAATCGCCCGGCTCAGGTGCGGCTGCGTCATATCAAGCTGCTCCGCAGCCCTGCCGAAGTGCAGTGTCTGGGCAACCGCCAGGAAGTGGCGTATCTGGCCGAATTCCATCCATTCATCCTTTGGTATCAATCAATATAGATTATTGACATTGATCACATCATAGGATGGCCATACGCTGACGCTCAAGTAATCGTTCCTTGAGAGAGAAAACGCATGAAACGCATAGGTGGCGCTGCCCTCCTCGGCCTTTTTTTGGCTTTGCCCGCGAGGGCGGAAATAATCGAACGCGACTTCACCGTGATCAGCGAAGATGGCATGAACATCTTTGTGCGGGAGCTACGCGACACCCGCGCAAGCTCGGATCGCGGCCCCATGCTGATGGTCAACGGCGGCCGCTCCGGCGTGCTGGCGAGCTGGCATGTGGATGCCCCAGGAGCCTCGGCCGCACAGGAGATCGCGAAGGCCGGACACCGGGTGTACCTGATGGACGTACGCGGCTTCGGACGCTCGGCCTTCCCGCAGGAGATGCAGGGCGAGCGCGGCGGGCCGGTGGCGGTGCGCTCGAACGAAGCCGTGCGCGACATCGACGCCGTGGTGAGTGACATCCGCCGCCGGCATCCCGGCGACGAACGTCTTTCTGCGATCGGCTGGGCGACCGGATCCCAATGGTTGGGGCACTACGCGTCGCTGAATCCGGAGCGAATCTCGCACTTGATCTATTACAACGCGGCCTATGGCGGGCCGGCGGGTGGCTGGTCACTTCAGAAGGAATTCGGTGATCCGCAGCAGCCTGCTGAGCTGGATCGCTCACGACACGGCGCCTACCGCCTGGCGACGGCCGATAACCTCGCGGGCCGCTGGCGCAGCGAGGGTATCAACGAAGCCTTCCTGGCGCGCTACGTCCAACTGTCGATGGAGGGCGATGCGACGGCGAACACACGCCAGCCCCCCAGCTTTCGTTTTCCTTCAGGCCCAACGGCGGACACGCTCAAAATGGTCAATGGACGCCAGATCTTCGACGCCTCGTTCATCCGTGCCCACGTTCTCATCCTGCGGTCGGAACACGATTTCTGGTCCCGGCCGATCGACATCGCAACGCTCGAAGCACACCTGGCGAGTGCGGCGTCGGTGGCTGTGTTTGAGATTTCAGGGGCTTCCCATTACGTCCACCTCCAGCCCACGGCGGACCGTCAGAAATTCCTCGACGCCGTACTCGCGTTCACGTTACCGCTTGCGCGAGATCGTGGGGATGGCGCCAGTCCCGCTGCTCAATCGCTGGTGCCTCGCAAGCGCAACGAGCCATCATGAGACGCACCGTAGTACTCGCCATTGGCCTTTGGACGGCCTTGTCAATCACGCTGGGCCTAGCGTCCGCGCATGCCCATCACGGCTGGGGCTACTACGACACCCGAGCACCGATCTACCTGGTTGGCAACGTCTTAGCAGTGAACTGGCGCAATCCACATCCGAGCGTGACCATTCAGGCAGCACCAGCAAGCGTCCCGGAGGATTGGAGCAAATTGCCCATCCCGCCGGAATTGAGCGCACTGAATTTCGGTGCCACGCTGGCCAAGACGAGTGCCATCACCCACGCACGGATCTGGACGCTGGATCTCGCTCCAATCAATCGGCTGGAGAACTGGGGCATGCCACGCGCGCCGCGAATCGGCGACGCAATAACCGCCATCGCGTTTCCTGCCTGCACAGAAGATGGTGTCGCCCGCCCGGCGCTGATCATCCTCGATAGCGTCGGCGTACGCCAGCAATCGGTTGCATTGCCAGCCGGCTGCAGCAGCAGGTAGGCCATCGTGCTGGCATCGATGCTCACCGCGCTGGAGTCATGGGAGCCGGTCGCATCTCTGCGGCAATCGGCATGGGCTTACCCGATCGCCAGTGGATGTCATGTGCTTGCGCTGAGCGTGCTCGTCGGATCCGTCGCCATCATGGATCTGCGCCTCGCCGGGTGCCTGCAACGGCTGGATCGCACCGCAGTCATGGAAGCACTCGTGCCGGTCTCTCTGCTCGCCTTTTCCGCATGCGTGACCAGCGGATTGCTGCTTTTTGTTCCAGCTGGCAGGGAGTATCTGGCGAGCCCATACTTCCTGGTGAAACTGACGTTGATCGCTCTTGCCGGCCTGAATGCAGCCGGCCTGCACTGGGCTCTGACCACGCGCCGTGGAGATACGACGCTGCGGGCTTTCGGAGTGGCATCGTTAGCGCTGTGGACCATGGTTGTTTTCGCGGGCCGCATGCTGGCATTTGGCTAACGCCAACTGCTAGCGACAGAGCATTCCGAGCCAATGCCCTTGACAGTATCGGCGTAAGGGCGTTCGTCACGTAGAGGCAACTGGGCGCCGAGCCCTACTGCGTCAGTATCACCACACCGTCCTTACTGCCCCTCACTCGTTGCGGGGCTTTTCTTTGTCCCTGCGCGCATCAATCGGGCTGGACCAGATGCCGATTCCCAACTGACGTGGCGCGGCACCCCCACGAAGCTGCCCGCATGTTCGCTGATTCGTCAGCACATGCCAGCAGCCAGGGTTTCAGGCTGCCGCTGAGTTCTCTCCGCGCAACCCGCCAGTCCGCATCGCATCCATTGCGCGGACGCGCGTCCCCAAGACGCTGATGCATTTTTTTAACCGCGTGCGGGAGTTGCCATCCCGTGAGGGACAGGGCCCCGCTTTTCCAAGGAGCCCATCCATGTCCCAGCAAGCCTCATTCGGCCGATTCGGTCAATTGGCCTTGACCTACTGCGGCAAGTTCCTGCCGCTCGAAGTCCTGCACAGCGCCGCCGGCCACTACATCGGCACGCGCGATACCGAAGGTCCCGTTTCGCGGGAGTCCCGCGAGTACTTCCGCAGCCATGCATCGGCTCAACGTGCCCTCGAAAGAGGCGGCTGGTCCCAGCTCGCCATTCCCTGATCCAACTGGAGGAACCACGTCATGAACCAGCTACTGCCGCAGGAAGTCGTCGATCAGATCATGCGGGAAGAACGGCATTTCAGCGCTGCGCCACAAGGCCTTCTTCGAGGCCTGGAAGCGCGGTGTCGAGATCGCCGGCCCCGAATGGTTCGGCGACGGCACCCGTGAAGGTCTGAACCAGGCTAAGAGCAAGTGGGATCTGCGTCCCGACATGCTGCGGCTCAACGACGCTCTCGGCGTCCTGAGCAGCGGGGAACGCATGTTCCTGTCCGCGATGGTCAGCTTCTACAACGCGCGCGAGGGCGGTGCCATGCTCAAGCGCTGCCACTTCAACGGGTTGTCGGACTTCGACGGCCTCGATCTGCCACGTCGCCAGGTGATCGCCGACCTGCCGGTGAACTGTAGCGGTTGGTGAGCCGGTCTCTGGCACACCTTCATCACCGCGTTCACGCGACCCCATGAGGGACATGCGCCTCGTTCGAGGCCATGTCCCTCGCATTTTCTCCCCGCCCAGTGCCTTCCGGCATCAGGCGGTTCCCCTGCGGATGCCATGTCCGCATGGGCTGGCTCCGCTCACTTTTCCGAAAGGAGCCACCATGGCAAACAACTACTACGAAGGCACTGGCGTGCTGGTGCTGGACCGTGTGACACCCGTCATCAAGGCGCTGTTCGGCGCTTTCGCGCTGGATGAACGCTACCCCGGCAACGGGCAGGCCTATATCGCCCAGATCGCCGAGACCAATGATCCCCAATGGGACGACGTGCCGGAAGGCCTCGCCGATCTCGCTGCCACGCTGGGGCTTGATTTGCCAGATCAGCAAGGCGATTCGCCGCTGTCGGGCATCCTCGAAGTCCTTGCCGAGCACTTCGGTACCGACCAGGACGAAGAACTGGAGAACCTGATCGAGCACCATCAGTTCGGGGGTAGCGCCGACTTGGAGGCGCTGCTTCTGATCGCTACCTGCTTCGATGACGGCCATCACCTGAGCGCCATCCAGTTCGAAGGCTGCTGGTACTGCAGCAAACCACGGCTATTCGAGTTCGGCGGCAACGGCTGCTTTCTGAGCCGCGAAGTCCGCATCTTCCGAACGTCGTCGGAGGCCTCGCAACTCGGCCATCGGCTCCGCAACGCCATTCTGGCTTCCGACGCCGAAGAGGCTTCGGCTTTGATCGCGCTGGAGGCCGCCAACCTGTTGGCGGGCATCCATGACGAATCGTTCCGCCTGAAGGCGCGCCAGCGCGTTGCCGAGAGGCTGGCCCAGGTGCCAACGATCGGCGCCGCCTGACGCTGTTTCCTTTCTTTTCACCCACCGGGGGCTCATCCCGGCGGGGCTGGCCTCCGTATTCTCTCTATGGAGGATCATTCTCATGTCCGAGTCCAACAACCCCTTCGTCCGTGGTTATCGGAATCTGCGCACCATCCGCACGTTGCTCATCACCTGCGAGGACGACAGCCCACCTGTCTGGCGGCCGCTGCATGCCAGCCAGGCGAGTCTGCCCGACGATCAGGTGGCAAGGTTCCCGTGCCTGGTCGGCCAGGATTTCGCGCTGATCACCGAGGGCCAGGAGGTTCCGCCCGAGTTGGAAGCGCAGTGCCAGGCTGACGGCATCGTCCGGTCGGTGGTTTATGCCATCGAGGGTGACGATTTCGACGGCCAGCCCATCCATGTGGGTGACACCTATTCCGAAGGAGCGGCCCGCCAAGTGATTCAGCGGCTGAGTTTCGAGACCGGGTTCTACAGCCGCTGCTGGGAGATCAGCAGTGCGCACATCAGCCACGAAACCGGCCAGTACCTGGCCAACCTGGCTGACCTCGCGACACCGGAGGCCGCTTTGTTCGTTGCGTTCCGGGTTCCCTACAGCCCGGCGATCGGCGTCAAGCTGATCTCCACGCCCTGGACGGACCAGCACCTGCAGGACGTCGAGGGGATCACCGCCGAGCAGCTTCGGCAGGAGCACTGCAGCAAGGGCATGCCGGACGACCTGGCACACATCCTTGAACTGGCCGGTCAGGCCGACGTGCGCATCCTCATCCTCGATGCCGACGCACCCGTGCTGCCGGGCCTGCCGCTGGCCGGCGAATAGCGGCCAGGCACATCCGCAGCGTTCCCGCAGCCTTCCTTTTCCTCACCGCATGTCGGCCCGGTCTCCCGCCAGGGAGCCGGGCTGGCGCACTTTCACAGGAGCGATCCCATGTTCCCCGACTTCATCACACCCGCATCCGACTTCGAGCACCAGCTTGGCGCCTGCGTCAATGCCATGAGCCAGGACGACGCCATCGGCCAGATCCTGGTATTCGAGCGCATGAGCGGCACGCTGCACATGCGCCATATCGCCAGCGCCGACCTGGTGGACACCGATGTGGATGACTACGAAATGGTCGTCTTCGACGGTGGCAACAAAAGCGGCGACACGTGGAAGCACGTGTTCTTTCCGCGTCAGCGCGAGCACTACTTCGTGTATCGAGCCTGACCCCGCCAGCCCCTTTCGAGGGGCTTTTTTTTGTTTGACGATGACTCCAGTACCGCAATTCGCTGGACTACGCCAAGGCTCGATACAGCAGGTTTATCAATCACTTAGGCGAGTTCAACATATGCCGGTGCTTTCCGAAACTTGACCCGGTTTGCCCTCGCGCCGCTCCTATCTGGCTCTTGGAATCCGGGTCGTTCCAAGGAGTCATCATGGCTAAGATCAAGCTCACCAAGACCGCCGTAGAGTCCGCGCACCCCCAGGCGAAGGACATCGAACTACGGGATACCGTTGTACCCGGCTTCCTCTGCAAGATTACCCCGAAGGGCCGCCGGGTGTTCATGCTCCAGTACCGCACGAACTCCGGGCAGCCTCGCAAGCCTTCACTGGGCCTGTTCGGGGAACTGACCGTGGAACAGGCCCGCGTCATGGCGCAGGACTGGTTGGCCGAGGTTCGCCGGGGCGGCGATCCCGGCGGCGCCAAGGCCGAGGCGCGCAAGGCGCCCACGGTCGAAGCGCTGTGCAAGAAGTTCATGGAGGACTACTCCAGGAAGCGCAACAAACCCACCACGCAGCGCGGCTACCAGGCCGTCATCGACCGCTGCATCGTCCCGGTGCTGGGCCGCAAGAAGGTGCAGGACGTGAAGCGGCCCGACATTGCCGCGTTCATGGAAAAGTTTGTCTACAAGCCGGCCGAGGCGAACAACGCTTTTGGCGTGCTGCGCAAGATGTTCAACCTGGCCGAAGTGTGGGGCTACCGCCCGGACGGCACGAACCCGTGCCGCCACGTCCCGATGTACCCGCCTGGCGAAGAAACCCGGCTCATCGTGGACGACGAGCTGGCGCTGATCTTCCGCCATCTGGAGAAGCTGGAGGCGGAAGGACTGGAGAACTACGTCATCCCGCTGGCGATCCGCCTGCAATTCGAGTTCGCGGGCCGTCGCTCCGAAATCTGCACGCTCGAATGGGATTGGGTCGATCTGGAGAACCGGCGCGTGGTTTGGCCCGATAGCAAGACCGGCGGCCTTTCAAAGCCCATGAGCGCGGAAGCCTACCGGCTGTTTTCGACGGCGCCGCGCCGGGAGGGCTGCCCCTATGTCCTGCCGTCGCCCAACGACCCGACCAAGCACCTGACCTTTGGCGAGCACTACGGCGGCTGGTGCCGGGTGCTCAAGGCCGCTGGCGTCCCGCACGTCGGCACGCACGGCATCCGCCACCGCTCAACGACCGACATTGCCAATTCGGGCGTGCCGACCAAGGTAGGCATGAAGCTGACGGGCCACAAGACCGTGGCGATGTTCATGCACTACGTCCACACCGAGGACAAGCCGGTGCGGGATGCGGCCGAACTGGTGGCGAACCGGCGGCAGGCCATCACGGGCGCGCGGCGCCCTTCGGAGGCCACGGCATGAGCAAGAAGACGCTTTCAGTGGCGTCCCCCGCTGCCTTGCCGACCGACTATCCCCGTTCTGCAATTTCCGAGACAGTGTCTGGGAAATTCGGCCTCGCCGAGTTGGCCAAGGTCTTCACGCTGCCGTGGTCGGCCTATGCGCTGCTGTTGTCGGTCAAGGATGGCGTACCGTGTAGGAAAGCGCAGAGCGGTCGGCACAAAGAGCGCCGGCAGCAGCGGCAGGCCGGCCTCGATCTTCGTCAGTTCCCCTGCCATGCCCCCTCGCCGTTAATCAGTGCTTGATAACGTCCTTTATCAAGCACTGGTTAATGAAAAGTGAAGGGCGTTCAGAGGCCCGGCGGCGCTCAGATTCGTCAGAGATTGAAGCCTTGAACGGCCTCAACGCCGAACCACGACTGGAGCGTCTGAATTGACCCTTGCGAGAGCTTCTGCGTGAAGAGTAGCGCCAGGCGCGTTGTCGGCCGTGAACAGGCCACATAGAACAAATTGCGATTGCGCTCGTAGGCGTCCTGCTTGTCGGCGGGTACATTGCCGGAGCCAGCCCATTCCAGGTACTGATCGAAGTTGTACTTGTTCCAGCCCCGGCCGACCACAACCAGCACATTCTCGAACTCATCGCCTTTGACGCTGTGCTTGGTGGCGAACGGTGTGTGCCCATCAATGAATTGATCGAGCGCGATTACCTCACGGTACGGAATGGCCCGCAGACTTCGCGTGATGGCCACGCGATCCGGCAGCTCTTCGCCCGCGGCGACCTCGAAATGATCGGCATCATGTTCACGCCGCGCGATCGCTTCAGGGAGGCTGATATAGCCACCGTTGGCAATGTGCTTGACCACGTCTGCGACCGTACCCGTTTGGCGAAGGGCCACGAGTTCATTCATCGCGTTCGACCAACGCAGCTTGTCGGCATGGGAGGTGAACTTCGGCGCCGTGTTGCCCAGCAAGTCAAACATCTCGCCATAGCGGCGCCGCGCGTAGGCATCACAAGCCGGTTCGAGCTTGTCGGCAAAGAACGCGATGTAGTCATCTTCCTTCTTGATGAAATGATCGGTGTACGCGAACACCTTTGCCAGTGCGGCGTAGCCCTGTTCCGCTGCAAGCACGTTGTGAGTCAGCATCAAGACCTTCGTCTTATCAGGCGCGAAGTCCCAGCCGTCGCCCTTCAACTTCGCGATGAATGCTTCAAGAAACTGATGGGCGGTTTCCGCCGGCAAGTCGTCGTTCCAGTGACCGCCCCCTGTCCCTGGCCGTCGTACTCCGATCCAAGCGTTGGTGTGAAATGCCATTGCCGAGCCAACAAAGGCTTCGTCTTTCACGGCCTGCGGCAACTCGGTCCGAATCGTGTTCAATACGTTGACGATCGCGGTCGCTGAGCGGAAGTTGGCCTTCTTGCCAATTTCGATCAGCGCCTCGTCCGTGACATGGCCACAGGTGTCGTCATAGATGCGTTGCCAGTGATCGCCGAACAGCCCAATTTGCGGTCCGCCTGCCCGCCCCAGGAGGTTGGCCTTGATGGCGGCCATGATCTCCGTGTTGGTGTCCTGATATTCGTCGATCAGGATGAACGGATAGCGATCAGCAAGGATGGTTTGAAACTTCTGGAGCGGCAAAAGGGCTGCAGTCAGCGCGAGGACATCATCGTGATGCAGCGACACGAGTGCGTCCGTAAGGCGGCGGTGGCCAAGGTCATACTCGACGGATTGGTTTGTTAGTTGCGGGCCGTTGGCCAGGCGCTCCTGCCATGCTGGAATCGCGGCTAGCCTCTGTCGCAGCGCTGCCTGAAAGCCCTTAATCAATGACCAGCAGAAGGCGTGGATCGTGTCGGTAAAGACCAAAGGGTTGCCGTCGATCCGGCCGCTTATGACGGCCGTGGCGGCGTTTGTGTAGGTAATGCAAGCGATGTGCTGATTGCGCTGCCGTAGGCCAACGCTCTGTGTGGCAATGAGGGTCCGCAAGGTTTCAACCAGCGAGTACGTCTTGCCAGCTCCAGCGCCCGCTTCAAGCAGGAAACTCGCGCCGCCTCTCAAGCACTGTGCCACTTGTTCGTCAGCGGCACGCGCTGCCAACAATGCCGGACTTGGCCGCTCCACATCGCTCATGGCAAGGTGCCTGTGGCCGTAGGCGTCGCGACTGCCGGGGGTAGGTTGTTCTCGGTCAACCAAGCAAGACCTTCGGTGATGTAGCACGGTATCTGCCAAGCACCAGGCGCCAGCGCGTACGTCAGGGCGAACCCCGACTTCTTTACCCTCTTGGTCTCCTCCCAGGCCTGCGTTTCCCGTTCCTCATTGCCCGGTCCAGCGAAAGGGAACAGCGCTGGATTGGCCAGCATAAAGGCATCTTCGAAGCTACGTCCACATGGTCCACCTGAGGCTTCCGGTTGTTGAAATGCGATGCGTCGCTTCGCAACGGTCTTTGCCCCGGCATCCGCTGCAAGCAGCTCAGCCGGTGTGACATCGTTCTTGAACCAGGCCTTGATGCAAGCATTGCTGGTGCGTTCACCGTGGCTCACCTGGCACGACTCGTACTGGCCCTTGCCGTTCGCCTTGACCGTATCGATGTCGGTAATCACGAGCGTCCGCAATTCAAGAAAGGCAAGCAGATCAAAGAAGATGTGCGCATAGGCACCGCCGACCTCGATCACTGAAAGGTACTGGCTGCCGAGCTTCTGCGCCTCTGGTTTGCCGTCATCCAGCATCTTGATGACGCGGGGCAACAGCAGCCGTTCGGTCGTTCCCTCGATCAACACGGCCTTGTCAGCAAAGAAAAGATCGCAACGCGTCAAGGTCATGTACTGGTGCAGAAACGTTCTGTCCGGCTCCCCCTTCCCCGACAGGCCTTTGCGCAGGTCTTTCACCACCGTCTTCATCATGCCGTCGGCCGCGTCCGGTGCCGCGAGGAAGTAGCGGATAGTCTCGAAATGCGCCTCGTTGGCGACGTGCGAAGAATGCGTGGAAACCACAAACTGCACGGGCCAGGGTGTTCCCAGTTCGTTGCTGAAGACCGCGGCGATCTCACCGAGCTTACGGATGAATACCTCCTGCATTTGCGGATGCAAATGCACTTCCGGCTCTTCGATGAAGACGACATGCATCCCAGGCCGCGGCTCCATGGCCGCGTAGAGCTTGAAGAATTCCCGTAGTTGCAGCAGGATCAAGATGATGTTGCGCGTCCCCAAACCGTTGTAGGCCTCGGGCAAGTGAACGCCGTTGGCGCCGGTATATCGAACCTTGGTGTGATTGGTGAGCAGCCGCGCGACATCAAGCGTGGTCTCGGTACGTAGTTCCTGGTCCGACAGGCTGGGATAGCCAAACAGGGAAAGGGCAGGCAATAGCGCATCGAGCTTCAGGTTGAAGTCAGCCCCGATCTTGTCCTGAATGTCTTTGACGGCCTGTTCAAGCTCTTCGGCGGTACCGTGCCCCTCAGCGTCATCTACATTCGTCTTGGCGGTGGCGAACAGGTTTTCAAGCACCTTGCCAATGACAACACGGTCCTTCTGGCTGACATCATCAAGGCCGCGCTGTGCGCTGATGAAGCCGCTGGCGCACAGTGCCCTCATAGCGGAGGCTTCAACGATTTTTTCGTTGGTCGCGTCATTGGGATCGACTGCGGCGAAGCTGATGCCAAACAGTGCCGGGACGCGGTCGCGCAGGGCTTTGAACAAGGCGGCCTTCGTCAGCTCGATCTGCTCTGGATCGGCCGTCGCATCCGGGGCGGTTAGGTCAGCAAATAACTCAGCAACCTTGCCATCGCGAAGCGCATAACGGGCAACGACGAGCGCCTCAGTACAGGCTGGGTTCAGATCAATGACGAACTCATTGAGGGTGCCAAGCGCCTCGCCGGATTCGTAGCCGAAGGTCAATTGGATCTTGATGGTCGGCAAAGCCTTTCGCACATCCGGATCATCGGCGCCCTGTGCCGCGGCCACAAAGGCATTCCAGAAACTCTGGTGCGCGGCAAATGAAAAATCTTCAAGCCGAAACGACGGACTGCTGTCCACCAGAAGCCGCTTCATCACCTCGGTCAATGAGGTCTTGCCGCTGTTGTTGCGGCCAACGATCACAGTCGTCTGCTTCTCCAGGATCAGTCCTGCGTCACGCAGCAGTCGGAAGTTTTTGACCGCTATGTTCTTCAACTGCATTCCGTGTCCCCTCCCGGACTGTGTATTGGCACGCGGCTCGGCGCACGTCGCCGCTTATCTCCTCAGCCTGGGATCGGCACGGCGAGGACAATATCCATGTCTGCGGCCGTTAGTCCGAAGAGCTGCGTGATGTGGGTTTCGACTTGCTGGCGTAGGTCTGCGGCTTGCCGCTCGTACAGGGTCTTGTCGTGCGGCGTACGGGCTGTCGCGACGGCTTCGTGGGCGGCAATCAAGCGGACGACGAGCGCTTCAATGGTCGCCCTGTCGGCATCACTGGGTATAGGTACCGGCAAGTCTTCGATGAATTGCTTGCCGTGCGAGTAATAGCCGCCACGGAACACGCTGGTGTTCGTGCGCACAAGCGCCTCGCTCACCGGGTGGTTGAGCACAGCCAGCAGGTAATGATCCGTCACGCCACTTCCTTCGCGCTGCCGTACCAGGTAGTAAGGGCCATTGCCGCCGCCCGTCACCATGACGTTGTTGTCGTCATAGACATAGCGCGGCTCCAATGACAGCGCTGGCAGGATGATCTTGGGGCTGTTGAATTTGACGAGGCTTTGCGAACGGCCAAACTGGTAGAACTGCTGTTCGTCCGCTTTGCCGCCCGCGATTGCCCGAGCTTCTAATTGCGCGCGCCTTGCAGTCAGGTAGGCCAGACAGTTCGGGTAGCGGTCGGCCATTTCGTCGGGTTGCAACAGCCGGGCCGCGGTACGACCCCGCGTCGTGACGAATCCATAGGGAAAGATCAGCCAGGTGTTCGCGGCGGGGCGGCTGAAGGCGGTGAGCTGAACGTCAAGCAGGAACGGCCGAAGCACACCCTTCTCGATTGGCCAGTCGCGTCCATCCCACTGCAACACATGGTGGTCTGCCGTCTCCGCGGCACTGTGAAAGATGTATATGGCATCTGCACTGGTCTGCACGCCAACGAAGATTTCGGCGACGGTACCAAGCCGCGTTGGACAGGCCGCCCGCACACGGTCAAATACGGCACGCGTTTCAGCGTCAGCGAATTGCCATGCGTCGTCGCTCAGCGTTGCCGCCGCCAGTGTTGTGACGGCGCCTGCTTCACCGTACCGCCAGGCTTCCAGGCTGCCCACCTGTTCGACTTGAACGTTGGCGCTGCCACTACGGTCGAGAATGATGATGCAGGTGTAGTTGCTGGCGGCACGACCGAAGACCTGCTTGACGCCGAAATGCACCACAGCCTCCAGCGGACTTCCCGCGGTCAGTAGGCGACGCAAGGCACGGCCAGCCTGAATCGTCATGAACTTGTGTGGCGTGATGAAGCCAAGCCGGCCGGTCGGGCGTAACAGTGCCAGGGCGCGTTCGAAGAACAGCGCGTATTTGTCGAAGTTATCTTGCCTTGCCGTCGTATAGGGCGAAACCGGGCGCTGATAGAAGCCCGCCTCTTCCGGCGAGTACCCCATCATGTTCTGGATACGGATGTAAGGCGGATTGCCGACGATCACGTCGAAGCCGCCATGCCCCATCTCGACGGGGAACTCTGCCTGCCAATCGAAGGGATTGACCTTACGGATGAGTGCCTCAGGCATCGGAGTCCCGACAGCTGCCAGCCACTCGGCACGGCTGACCAAGCTATTGCCGGCACGCACGATTCCGCCCAGATCCGGCAACGCGCGTTCGCGGCGCCTCGTCACATAGTCCGTGAGCCCGTCCCGCGTTTCGTTCTCGATCAACTTGAGCAGCAGGCTGAATTGGGCGACCTCGACCGCGTTGACGTCGATATCCACGCCGCGGACGTGGCTCTGCAGAATGCGGCGTTTTTCATCAAATGTCAGGCGCCAGTTGCCGGCGCCAGCCTCATAGATCATGGTGCCGATATGGTCGGCCGGGCTATTGGCCTGGTACCAGCTCAGGCAATGGTCAAGGATGAACTCATAGATGGCCAGCAGGAAGATACCGGAACCGCAGCAGATGTCGGCTGCCGTGAAACCGGCAAGGTCTGCTGGACTCTTACCAGCAAGCGCCGGCGTGAGTGTGCGCGCCACGATGGCATCCACGATGTAGCGCGGCGTTGGGACGACGCCGCCACTTTCGCGGACTTCTGGCTTGCGGACGATCGCGACCGTTCCGCCGGTGATGGTGATCTCTTCACCAAGGAACTGCTCGTAGATTTCACCGAGGACTTCGGTCTCAACAACGGCGAAGGTGTAAGGACTCTGTGGATAGTACAGCTCGGCGATAACGCTCTGAAGCACGGCATCGCTGATGCGAATGCCGAGGCGGGCATCGTCAAGCAAGCGAAAAAGGCCTGAGTTGTAGAACGCATCGGCGCGGCGCAACTCGGCGAGCAATGCGTCGAACGTATGGGCTGCCGGCAGGTTTCTTAGGTTCTCGTAACGTTCAATGTCGCGGTCTTCGCAGATACGCAGAAAAACAATACGGGACAGGAACAGCTGGACTGCGTAGGTCAGTTCGCCGGGACTCAGTCCCGGGGTGTTGGCATTAATGTCAACGGCGAGGCGTTCGCGCCATGAGCGCACCTGACGCAGAAAGAAGTCATCGAACTGCTCGGCACCGTGACGTGTGCCGCCGACCGCGAAGCGCCGATCAAAGTCGCCGGAATAGACAGCGTGGCGTGAAAGCAGCGGCCACAGCTCATCGAACCGCGCCTCGAACTCATCGAAACGGACGAGCAAGAGACGCGCGACGTGGGCCGCGTCAGTTTGCACTGGAACCGGAACGCAGTCATAGACCGCGAGCTGATGGAAGTTGGTCAGGACGGCGATTGGCAGGCTGGCGGAATAGCCATACCGACGGGTCTGAAACGCTGCGTCGCGGCTGTGATCAATGGCGACACTGGGCTTCTTGGCTTCGACAAACAGCTTGCGCTGTCGTGCCAAGCGCAATTCATAGTCCGGTCGCTTTGAAAGTCTCTCGCCGACATCGACCGTTGCTTCTTCAATGACCTCGCGCAGCCCCGACGGATGCCCGGCACCGTTGTGTACATCCCAGCCAAAAGCAGCGAGCAGCGGCGTGATGAAATCCGTGCGTGCCTGGGTCTCGTTGTATGTGGGGCGTAGGTAATCGGCCTCGTTGCGTTGGAAGCCGCGAACCAGCTCAGCGATGCGAGCGCGCGCCGCAGCCTTGGCTGTAGCCTCGTCCGTCACGCGCTTATACCGTCGGCTGGTTTGTTCACGCGGCCGCGCTTTCGCGCATTGCGTCGATCGCGCATCTTGACCCAGATGTCGCGCAGGATATGGCAGTCCTGTTCGGACAGTCCCATGTGGCCCCGAAGCACGATCCGCGCGTTCTCTTCCAACACTTCGTCAAGGCGTCCAGCGCGCATGAGCTTGTCGCACTCCGCCAGTGGGATGGCGCCATTGAGCGTTGCCGGCATGAGCAGTCGCTCGGCTTCAGTTGGTTCCAGCTCCAGCACGCCCCCGCCGTAGCTGCGTCCTTCGATCTCTGCCGACGCGGCGGTAAGCCAAGTGTAGGTGTTGGCAATGACGCGTTCCGGCTTCTCAGCCTTGCAGGTCAAGCGATGAATCGTGTCGGTCGAGGTCGCCCCGGCTTGGTTCAATACGACCCGAGGGAAGTCATAAATCTGCCGGAACAGGAAGCCGTCCGGTGTCCAAACCGACGGCACCGCGTACCAGGGTTCCCGGATCGAGCACTTGTAGCCTTTGTGGACATCATTGCCTTCGCCAAAGCGAATGTACTTAGCAAGCGCCGCCGTGGGCTTTGCATCGCCCCGCTTCAGGTGCAGCAGATGGACACGGTCGCCTGCAGCCGACATGGCGTTCCAATCGGCTTTGCCAACCCGTGCGCCCTTGAGGTGGGCTGAGCGCGAAACCAGCGGCGACGTGAAGCCGTCGAGGCCCAGCTCTTCAACCTGGGCGCTGGTCAGGACAAAGAATTCGTTCTTGCCGGTGACCACGCCAACATCAACACTGGCATGGGCCGACAGATTGGCGGTGGTGCCGGAGTCCCGAAGCGCGCGCATGAATGTGATCTCGCGCTCAGACAGGAAGTATTTCAGCCACTTTTCGTTGTCGTGGCGGATGATCTTCGGTTGGGCATCAGCGAGCACGATGGCGGGGGCACGTTGCGTGATCTCGCCAACGGTGCGGGTCTCGGTCATCGTCACGCGACAGAGGTTGTCGTCCGAAGCTGCTGCCAGTGCGCCATCGGCCAACAACAGCACAACTTCCTGCTCGGCCTTCTGAAAGAACAGCTCGTTGCACGCCACGATGTCAATGCGCTCGAACCGATCCGTGAGGAAGGAACGCAGCTGCGACGCATAGGTGACTTGCAGCAGCTCGGCTGGCAGGACCAAGGCCAGGCGCCCACCGGGACGCAGGCTGGCCACCGCTGCAACGACGAATGGCACCCAGATATTGGTCAGGCGATTAGGCGATAGGCCTTGCTCGACCATCAGGGCCATGGCCAAGCTGCGGTGCGGCTCGGGAAAGGTCTGGTACCGGATAAAGGGCGGGTTGCCAATCACCACGTCGAAGGCTGGCTGATCGGTCGATTGCCACCAGTTGAAGAAGTCGCTGGTGTTGACCACATCGGCGGCGCGCTGGCTTAACGCATCAAGCAGCCGTGCCCGGGCCTGGTCGGCTTCCGCGGCGATGATCTCAACGCCGGTCAACTGTCGGGCAATGGCGGCGCTGCGGGTGCCGAGTTCGGCGAAACGCTTAGCCGCTGCCTCCAGGAAAGCGCCGTCGCCGCAGCTCGGCTCCAGGACGCGGTCCTTGGGCGAACGAATTGCCCAGGCGCAGAGCCACTCCGCTACAGCGGATGATGTGTAGTAGCCGCCGCGCAGCTTGTCTTCGTCGAGGTCGGTGAAACGCCCGCTTTTGGTTGGGGCCTTGTTGACCGTTGTCTTCTTGGTTGCCATGGCGATGCTCACTGTGTGCTTGCGAACAGCGGCCACTGTTCTGCGATGTACTTTTCGGCCGCGTCTCGGATCACCCAAGCGACGGATACCTTCTTTTGCTTCGCGATCTCCTGGAGCGTCGTGTACAGCTCAGGCGACAAGCTCGCCGAGGCGCGCGTTGCGCGCGGTTTGCCAGTCGGCTTTCGTCCTCGTTTGACAGCCATGGAGTCGCCCCTCGAATTAGATGCAGCACTTTACATCATAGCGCAGCACTCAGTCCATCATTCGTAGCTCGAACCACCTGGCCGGCAAGCGCAGGCCGCTCTGCTACGTCGCCAACATCATGCTGCATCTCCACGACTGCATGGGCGTCCCCGGCCAAGAAACATGGCCGGTCGCGCTGTCGTGCTTCGCATCAAGCCGCCTGCGGCGTCTCGCCCCCTTCGGGCTTCCATCGTTCCCTCGCTCCGCTCGGCTGACGCCTACGGCCCGGCTTCCAGCTTCGGGCCTGCGCGCTTCGCTTGCGTGCTGTCGGCACACAGGGATGGCCGTTGCCTTGTCCAGCCGTCTCTCCTGACTTCATCACCTTACCCGCGACCGTAGCCCGCTCCCGTGTGCCGTCAAGGCGCGCAGGCCGTGTCCTCGGCTGCGCCTGCGGGCCGCACCAACCCTGCGCTTGTTTCCTTGACGGCCCCCGTCCGCGCGCTCCTTTGGCCGCGGGCGATGAACTCAGCAAAGACGGTGGCAACAGGGCCAACCGAGTTCCTCGTGCCGACCGCACAGAACAGCCGAAAGGCTGGGCTCCGAATCTAGGAATCCGGTGTGCGGTGTGAACAGCAAACCCTTTTTTTCTTTGTCAGGAGAAATACCATGCAACTCGCATCCCGCTTCGCTTCCCGTTCGCCGTCGCTACGCAGCGATTACCCGCTGACCGACGACCAGAGTTCGCAGCGGTACGCCTATATCCCCACCGCCGCCGTGCTGGCCGAGCTTCGCAAGGAGGGTTTCCAGCCTTTCATGGTGACGCAAACCCGCGTGCGCGACGAAGGCAAGCGCGAGCACACCAAACACATGCTGCGCCTGCGGCACGCCAGCCAGATCAACGGCGCGGAGGCGAACGAAATTGTGTTGCTGAACTCCCATGACGGGACGAGCAGCTATCAGATGCTGGCCGGCATGTTCCGCTTCGTGTGCAGCAATGGCCTTGTGTGCGGCGACACCGTGGCCGATGTGCGCGTGCCCCACAAAGGCGACGTTTCCGGGCATGTCATCGAAGGCGCTTACGAAGTCTTGCGCGGCTTCGACCGGGTGAAGGATTCCCGCGACGCGATGCGCGCTATCACGCTGGACGAAGGCGAAGCCGAAGTGTTCGCCCGTTCCGCGCTGGCCCTCAAGTACGACCCCACCGACAACAAGCCCGCGCCCATCACCGAATCGCAAATCCTGATGCCGCGCCGGTTCGACGACCGCCGCCCGGACTTGTGGAGCGTGTTCAACCGCACCCAAGAAAACCTGACCAAAGGCGGATTGCACGGCCGCAGCGCCAACGGACGCCGACAGCAGACCCGCCCCGTGCAGGGCATTGATTCCGATGTGCGCCTGAATCGCGCCCTCTGGATGCTGGCCGATGGCCTGCGCCAGTTGAAAGCCTGAATCCCCATGCGGCAGGGGCAGGCAGCAGCCCTTGCCGCTTTTTTCGCTGCTGCATCCCTGAACCGATAGGAGTTATCACCATGAACGCCATTGCCCAAACCGAAGCCCGCGCCGTCAATACTGCCGCCGCTATCCCGCTGGAAGCCGCCGACCCGTCCAAGAACCTGATTTTGGTTCCGTTGTCGCGGCTGGTGTCGCGCCCGACCGGGCGCAACGTGCGCAAGACCCCGCGCATGTCCATCCCCGAACTCGCCGCCAGCATCCAGCGTGTCGGCCTGCTGCAAAACCTCATCGTGATTGCCACTGCCGATGGCGAGCTTTACGAAGTCGTCGCCGGTGACCGCAGGCTGGCCGCGTTGAAGCTGCTGGCGAAGAAGCACCGCATCAGCAAGGAATGGGACGTGCCTTGCCTGCTGGTGGCCGATGGCACCGCCCGCACGGCCAGCCTCACCGAGAACGTGCAACGCGAAGCCATGCACCCCGCCGACCAGTTCGAGGCATTCGCCGCGATGGTGGCCGAAGGCCGACCCATCGAGGACATAGCGGCGGATTTCAGCGTGTCCCCGCTGGTGGTGCAGCGCCGATTGAAGCTGGCGAACGTCTCGCCCCGGCTGCTGGCCGACTACCGCGCCGAAGCCGTGACGCTCGATCAGTTGATGGCCCTTGCCCTCACCGACGACCACGCAGCGCAGGAAAGCGCCTTCTACGATGCGCCGACATGGCAGCGCAGCCCACACAACCTGCGCGACCGCCTGACCGAACGAGAAATCGACGCCCACCGGCATCCGCTGGTGCGCTTCGTCGGGCTGGACACCTACGAGCGCGAAGGCGGCGGCATCCGCCGCGACCTGTTCGCGGAAGGCGACAAAGGCGTGTATCTGACCGATGCCGCGCTGCTGGAACGGCTGGCGCAAGACAAGCTGGCAGGCATCGCCACCGAGGTGCAGGCCGAAGGCTGGGCGTGGGTGGATGCCACGCCGGGCATGACCCATGCCGACCTGCAAGCCTTCCAGCGTGCGCCGAGGGAACGCCGCAGCCCGAACAAGCGCGACGCGCAGCGTATCGAGAAGCTGCAAGCCAAGATGCAGGAAGTGGCCGAAGCCGTGGATGCCGCGCTGGACGACGAGGACGAGGAAAAGGCCGATGCCTTGCAGGAGGAAGGCGAACGCCTGGGCGAGCAGTTGCAGGTGCTGGAAGATGGCTTGCTGGACTACGCGGCCAACGTGAAGGCCGCAGCCGGTGCCATCGTCACCATCGACCGCAACGGGCAGGCCGTGATTCATCGCGGCCTGCTGCGCGAAGCCGAAGCCAAGGCGCTGCGCACGAAGGAACGGTTGCGGCAGGGTTTCGGCAGCACGGAAGCCGAGAACGACGACGAAGGCGAGGACGGAGACAGAGACAGCGCAGGGCAGCCCAAGACCGCCGCCATGTCTGATAAGCTGGCGCAGCGGTTGAGCGCCCACCGTACCGCCGCGCTGCAAATCGAAGTGGCCCGGCATCCGCAAGCCGCGCTGGCCGCGCTGGTGCATGGCATGGTGCAGACCATCTTGCAGGAAAGCCACTACGGCCACGACCTTCCGCTGGGCGTGAGCGTGAAAGTGCAAGACCGGCTGGAAGGCATGGCCCCGGACTGGCCGGAATCGCCCGCTGCCGTGGCGCTGCGCGAACTGCAACAGGTGGCGGGCGAAGGCTTGCCGGAGGACAGCGCCGAACTGTTCGCCGGGCTGCTGGCGAAGTCGCAGGATGAGCTGGTGCGGCTGCTGGCGGTATGCGTGGCCGTCACGGTGGACGTGGTGACGCCCCGCGCTGCACAGCACCAACCCGGCGCGGAACTGGCGCAGGCTGTCGGCTTGGACATGGCCGCATGGTGGAAGCCCACCGCTGACGGCTATTTCCAGCATGTGCCGAAGGCCGCGATTCTGGAAGCCGTGGAGCAGTACGCCCCGGCGCACGTCACCCGGCTGGCGAAGTTGAAGGAAGGCGACATTGCCAGCGAAGCCGAGCGGCTGGCCGATGGCACCGGCTGGATGCCCGCCATCTTCCGTGCCGAAGCCCCGCAGCAGGATGCGCAGGACGTGACGGCGGACGAGGAAGCCGAACCGCTGGAGGAAGTCGCCGCCGTGGCGGATGAGCAGCCGCAGGCCGAGGCTCTGGCCGCGTGACCTTGCACCACAGATAGCGCCCCGGTTCCGGCCGGGGCGGGGCGCTTCATGCCGAGGATTCCCACCATGAGCCACGACACCACGAACCGCCCCCACATGGCCGCGACCTACGCCCCCGGCACGGTACGCGCCTGCCGCTGGCATGGCGCTGGCGACGTGCGCGGCTACCGCCCGCCTCGCGGCTGGACGGCCCGCGCCGACCTAACAGACCTGCATCCCATCACGGGCCGCGCCTTGCCGCGTGCCGTGTGGTGGATCATCGAAGCCAAAGAATAGGGAGCAGCCCCGCGCCCAAGCCGTTCCGTCTTGGGCGCGGGGGATGCCAAAATTCCGAGCGCGGCGGTGGCCGCGCTCGGATTCATGCGAAGAATTCGTTGAGCAAGGACAGCACCCACGCAGGCTGTTCTTCGTGTGGGGAGTGGCCGGCGAAAGGCAGGTTTGCCAGACGTGCGCCTTTTACCCTGTCAGCCAACTCAACGGCATGCTCGCGGGAGACCAGCGGGTCTTCGTCGCCCCGAATGACCAGTAGGTCGCAAGCAATCTTCCGAATGGTCTCGCCGGGGTAGCCATCGGCATCTGACGCGAGCCACATAGCCACTAGCGCCGATGCCAGCTTCTCGAAATCGGGTTCAGGGTTCTGCGCCTGATAGCTCTCGAAACCCTGCGGGAACATCTCCCGCCAGCTTGCTGCCGTGACATCCGCATACATGGCTCGGGTCGGATCGCTTGCCGCCAGTGTCCAATGCGAACCGATCGTCACAAGCCTGTCGATTCTTATTGCACCGGTGGCTGCTAGCCGTAGCGCGGCGATGCCGCCATCGCTATGGCCGATGACGTTGCATCGCTCTATGGCCAGATGCGCCAGCACGGCCGCCACATCCTGCGCGATCCGCCGGTACGTCAAAGGCAAGGTGCCCAGTGTCGATCTCCTTGACCACGGCTGTCGATGCCGATCAGTCGGTGGCTATCACTCAGGCGAGGCGCGACCGCATTGAACGTCTCGATATTGCCGAAACCGCCATGCAGCAATACCAGTGCGGGGCCGTCTGGATTGCCTTGGGTTTCGTAGTAGATGTTTGCACCGTCTATTTCGATATGACGGCCGTCTTGATGGTTGAAAGCGGGCATCCTGCTGTCCTGTTCTGAAAACTCGTTCACTGCCTTGTGCCAGTCTACGGGACTTCGTCGTCTTGAACCTTGATGCGAATGTGCGTGTCGGCGCAGTGCGCCGCCGGGCTTTCGGGCTGCGCCCCGTGCCGTCTGCGTCGTCACGGCCATTCGGCTCCAATCCCTCACGCCTTCGCGCCTGCGGCGCTGCGCGCTCCGCTTGCGGGGGCAAATCAGCGCCCAGCCGCATGGGCGGGCTTGTGGGGCTACGCCCCGGCTTGCTACCGCAGGTTGCACGAAAGCGTGCCGTCCTCGACGCTGGCGGTTCGTCGCCTGTACGTCACGAAGGACGGTTCACCGACACGCCACCCGGCCTTGCAATGGAGCTTCCACGCCACGCCTCAGGCAAGAGGCCGCCTGCTACGTCAGGGACGCTTTCACCTTGTCGTTGGGCGTTGTCCTTGCCCGTTCCAGGGCGCAAGCCGGTGAAGCCGTCACGCGGGGAGCCGAGTCGGCCATGTTCCTTTCGGAGCGGGTCGGCCCAAGGCGTCCTGTCTGTTTGTGAAAACTGGCGGTGGCCGGGCTTCTATGGCTGCAACCTTCTAGCGAAAACAATTTCCCCTGCGCTGCGCGCATTCCTCGCGGGACAAATTCTTTTCGCTTCCAGGCGCTCCACTGCGTTGCGCCCGCAAGCGGTGCAGCCAGCCCGTCCCCCGCCGGTCGGATCACAACAGGACGCGATGGGCGCGAACCCTGTTCAACCGAAAGGAAATTCATCATGGCAAACATCGGCACCTTTACCGCAGAGAAAGACGGCTTCACCGGCACGCTTCGCACCCTGACCCTCAACGTCAAGGTCAAGCTGGTTGCCAACGACAAGGGCGAGAACGAAAGCGCCCCCCGACTTCCGCCTTCAGGCGGCCGGCCACGACATCGGCGCGGCATGGAAGAAGACCAGCGAAGCCGGACGGCCCTACGTGTCCGTATCCCTCGACGATCCTTCGTTCCCGGCGACGGTCTATGCCCGCCTGATCGAGAACGAGGACGGCACGCACGACCTGATCTGGTCGCGCAGCAAGCCCAGGGCGGCCTGACGGCCGCTCACCGCGCCCCGCCCATTGCGGCGGGGCGCTATGGTGCTGATCGCAGCGCCGCACGCACATGGTTTCGGCGGTTGTCTCATGTCCCGCATGTCCAGGGCCAGCATCGCATCGGTGATGGTCGAATGGATCGAAGCCCGTGGCAGCAAGCACAAGATGGCGTGTCGGCGCTGGAAGCGCCGCCGGGCTTTCGGGCTGCGCCCCGTGCCGGCAAGCCGTCACGGCCATGCGGCTTCAATCCCTCAGTGCCTTCGCGCCTGATGGCGCTGCGCGCTCCGCTTGCGGCTATGTCTCGGACGCCGCGATCTGGCTTTCCGTCTCGGCCATCAGCACCGCCGTACTGCAATCCAGTGCGCGGGCGATCTTGAAAATGACCGCCAGCGTGGGCATGTGTTCGCCACGCTCGACCTTGCCCATGTGCGAACGCTCGATGCCGGCCAGGTGCGCCAGCGATTCTTGCGCAATCCCTCGCTCCATCCGTAGCGCCCGCACCGCCGCGCCGAAGGCTTGCGCCAGGTCGGCATCGAAAGTGGTAACGCCGGCCGGTCGGCCAGGCTGAACGGATCGCTTCTGCATAGACAGAAGCGTCGAATCGAAGGGCAATTAAAACCACGTTATCTTTAACTCATTGACGAAAAAACGCTGTTCCGTGCTTTTACGGAAATCCGTATCTACGGATTCCAACAGAACCTGGGAATCGCATCCGTGTCTTTCCGGCTTCCTACAATTCCGCTTCTGCGCTTTCGTTCTTCCAAGGATGCGATGGCTTGCGCATCCGTGCTTGCGCACGAAAGCACGGAGACGGTTTGGCGGTTCCGTGCTTCGACGCAGAAGCGCATCCGCGCATCCTTGGTTTCGTGGAGGTTCCGGCCATGACCCTGCCACTTGTCACCGCTGACGAGCGCGCCCGGCTGCTCGCCCACGGAGCGGCGCTCGCCGCTGGCCAGCACCTCGACCCGCTGCCTGCGGTGCGGCTGTTCACCCCCGACGCGCATGTGACCTGGCTGCTGGTGTCGCTCGACCCTGCGGACGACGACACGGCCTACGGGCTGATCGACCTCGGTATCGGGATGCCCTCGCTGGGCACGGTCAAGCTCTCCGACCTGGCCGGCATCGTCGGCCCGCGCAAGCTGCCGGTGCGGCGGGATCGGTATTTCCAGGCGCTGCGCCCGCTGTCGGAGTACGTCCGGCTGGCGCAGGAAAACGGCGCGATCACGGACTGATAAAGGCCAGCGCAGCCCGGCCAGCCGGGGCGCATTGTGACTATTTCGGTCTTACCCAAGACCTGTACGGTCTCAATCGGCATTGATGCACCGAAGCGGTGCCAGCCTGATGCAAACAGTCATGATCTTTGGCGCGGCCTGCGGCACGGTATCCGATGCCGCGCACCATTTCCGGGTTGCGCAGCCGTCGCATTCAGACGATTTCCGCAACACGCCGGAGCCAAACGGTCTTGACACCGACAGTTACAGCTTAACCTTTTTTGATGACGACCTGATGGCGTTTCGATAGCTCCCGCACGGCGGAATCCGTGGCGACGCACCCCAAGCACAGGGAGGTCTCGTCATGACTGATCGCAGCGCCGAACACTGGTATCCGACAGCGGCCTATCTCTACGTCCTGCACCTCGACGGTCCCGCGCTGGCTTGGGAATACTTGCGCCGAAACGCCGGCTACCGCCGCGACTGGCTGCGCCGTCGTCGCCGGCCGGACGCGGCGCAGGCATGGGGCCTGCGCCTGCTGGAAGATCCAGCCCAGGATGCGCGTGACGCGCATCCGGCCTGGTTCCCCGATCACGATGCCGTGGTGCAGCTTTATCCCGATGCCGACCCACCGCCTGATGCCCATGCCTTCGAGTTCTGGCGCGTGCCCGGCCGCAAGCAACTGATCCACGACGGCAAGCGCCTGGTGCTGGTGTCGCACTGGCCCGGCTGCTGCCTGCGGCTCGCCCTCGGGCCGGGCCTGGAGGATGGCATGGCCTACCTCTACGCCACCCGCGCCTGCGCCACGCCCTGCGCGCGCTATCGCACGCTCGCGACCGAGCTGGATGCGCTGTCGGCCGCGACCGTCGCCGCGCCTATGGCGGCGGCTCGCTCCCGGCCCACACCGGCCGCGGTGCTGGAATTGCACACTTTGCAGGCGCTCGACGCGACCCTGGCGGGCGCGTCCTTGCGCGAGGTGGCCAAAGGCTTGTTCGGCCTGGATGCCGTCGCGGCCGACTGGCACAAGGACAGCGCCTTGCGCGCCCGCGTGCGGCGGCTGGTGCGGCGTGGCGAGGCGTTGATGCGCGGCGGCTATCGCAGCCTGGCGCAGCTTCCGCCAGTGGCATCGTAGTAAGGGGGGACGTTTTGCAGCCCCTGCATTTCGTCCCTTAGCAAGAAGCTCATCTTTCTTGAAAGTGCCTCTATCCGGCCGCGTGGTGTGGCCGGACTTGATGGAGGTACTTCCCATGCGACCCGCTCCCTTGCGGCCTGCCGCCGCTGCTGTCGCTGCGCCCGAGCAGCCCCAACGCTACCTGACCAACGACGAGGCCGCCGACTACCTGCGCCTGTCGCCACGCACGCTGGAAAAGCAGCGCGTAATCGGCGGCGGGCCGAAGTTCCGCAAGTTCGGCCGCCGCGTCATGTACGCAGTAAGCGACCTCGACGCCTGGGCCGATGCGCGCAGCTACGCGGCGACTTCCGACCCGGAATATGCCGAGCGGCATGCGGGTGACTACCGTGATGGCCGCTGATCGTCGGCGCGTGGGTGGCCTTCGCCATGTCAAGCCCGCCAGGGCAAGTCTTGCAGCAGCGCGAACAGCTCGACCTGTTCCGTGCGCTGCCGGGCGACATGGCGCCGCGCGACAGCCAGGACTTGATGGCCTTTCCGTTCTTCTCGCTCGCCAAGTCGCGGCGCACGGCACCGATCGACTTCCGCAGCGGGAGCATCACCATCCGCATGGAAGGCACGCAGGAACACGGCATCGCCACGATCTGGGATGCCGACATCCTGATCTGGGCCGCCAGCCAGATCGTGGAAGCCCGCGATGCGGGCATTCCGACCTCGCGGCTGATGCAGGTACGCCCCTACGAGATCCTGCGCTTCATCGGGCGCGGTACGTCGCTGCGCGACTACCAGCGCCTCAAGGCTGCGCTGGATCGCCTGCAATCGACCACGGTGACCACGTCCATCCGCGAAACCACGGGAAGGCGGCTGCACCGATTCTCGTGGATCAACGAATGGAAGGAGCTGGCCGATGCCAGAGGTACGCCGTTGGGCATCGAGTTGATCCTGCCGGACTGGTTCTATGCGGGCGTGCTGGACGCCGCCCTGGTACTGACCATCGACCCGACGTATTTCCGGCTCACGGGCGGCATCGAGCGGTGGCTGTACCGGCTAGTGCGCAAGCATGGCGGCCGGCAGGAACACGGCTGGCAATTCGATTTTCAGCACCTGTACCGCAAGTCGGGCAGCGTGGCGCGCTTCTACGACTTCGCCGCCGACCTGCGCACGCTGGTGGCGCGGCAGTCGCTGCCCGGCTACGTCCTGGGCATCGAGCGGATGCCCGGCGAGAAAACCGAACTGCTGACCTTTCGGCCCGTGCCGCCCACGGCACGGGGATAACTGCGGGAAAACCTGTGAATTCACTCGTGCTATCAGGCAACAGAAGGCTCGTGCTATCAGGCAACACATCCTCGTGCTATCAGGCAACAAAATCGGCCGCAAACCCTTGCCAGCATTGGGTTTCGCCGCCCTCTAACATTCCTAACTAAATTCTCTAACTTTTAGTAGAGAAGCGCCGTTTCGGAGGACAACCACCAAACGGCACCAAACGCAGGAGCGAAAGACCGGTTTTCCAACACGGAGGGCCGCGCCATGATCCTTGCTCTGCTCAACCAGAAAGGCGGCGTCGGCAAGACCACGCTCGCCACGCACATCGCGGGTGAACTCGCGATGCGCGGCCAGCACGTCATCCTGCTGGATGCCGACCCGCAGGGTTCATCGCTGGACTGGACGCAGCGCAGAAGCCAGCAGGGCTTGCCACGGCTGTTCAGCGCCGTGGGCCTCGCACGCGAAACGCTGCACCAGGAAGCCCCGGAGCTGGCACGCCGCGCCGATCACGTCATCATCGACGGCCCGCCGCGCATCGCCGCCCTGGCGCGCTCCGCGCTGCTGGCGGCCGAGCGCGTGCTTATCCCGGTGCAGCCCAGTCCCTACGACGTGTGGGCCAGCGCCGAGATGGTGGCGCTGATGCGCGAGGCGCAGGTGTTCCGGCCTGCGCTGCGCGCAGCCTTCGTCATCAACCGGCGCGTCAGCACCACCATCATCGGCAGGGAGGCGCGGCAATCGTTGGCCGACCAGCCGCTGCCGGCGCTGCGCGCCGAGGTGCGCCAGCGCATCGTCTTCGCCGACAGCGTGGCCGCCGGTCGGCTCGCACGCGAGACGGCACCCGACAGCGCCGCCGCGCGCGAGATCGCTGCGCTCACCGATGAACTGCTGCGGTGGCCGACATGACAGCGAAGCCGCCACCGAACAGCAAACGCACGGCCAAGCGCGTCGGCATCGGCGCGCGTCCGCCGGCGAATCCGAACGCCGAGGCGTGGATTCGCCAGGGCGACGCCGATGCACTCAACAAAGGCGACCTCTACACGGCCCGCCTGACGCTCGACATTACGCCCGCCATGCGGGCGCGCATCAAGGTATCGGCTTTCACGCGAGGCGTGACCGTGGCCGAACTCTTGCGCGCTCTGCTGGAACGGGAATTTCCCCCGGAGAGCACGCCATGAACGCATCCGCTTTGCCTGCGGCGCACGCGCCCACGGCTGCATCGCGGCCCGCGCTTTCGTCACTCGCCGGCCAAGCCGGCAACGTGCCGTTGACGCGCGTGGCGCTGGCCTACATCGAACCGCGCTTCAAGCTCTACCTGCGCTTTGGCGAACCGGCGCGCACGCTCCAGCTCGACCGCTGGCGGCGCTGCGCCGTGTTCCTGCCGAACGCGGTGCTCTGCCGCATCCGCTGGCAGGCCAACGACTACGGCACGATCCGCTGGCAGCTCATGGTGATTCAGACCGCCACGCCGCTCGATGCGGTGCAGCGCATTCCCGGCGTGCAGCCGGGTGCGCGCCTGCTGCTGCACGCCGAAGGCGATGCCAACGTGCGCGCCGTGCTGGAACGCATCGACGGCATCGAGGCGCTGGGCATCGCACCCGCCGCCACGTCGCCCGCGTACTGGCGCACGCTCGCCAACCGGCTCGCGGCGCGCTCGCCGCTGCCCGAATACACCGCAGAACGGCACGCCGCCTGGCTGGCCGGGAGGACATTCCCATGACCACCATTCCCACGACCGGCCCCGCGCCGCGTCCTCGCTCGCCTTCCCGCTCACGTTTGCGCGCCCGCATCTTCCTGGCGGGCTTCGCCGCCGTCGGCCTTGCTGCGCTGGCCTGGGCGGCTTTCGTGTCACCGCTGCCGCGCCTGACCTACAACCCGTCCGACAGCGTGGCGGTCGGCTGGTATCGCATCGAACCGTTCGCCCCGCGCACCGCCTCGCTGCCACGTCCGCTGTCCGTGGACCGCATCGTGGGTGCCGCTGCCCGCCAAGGCCGCCATGCTGGCTGCGCAGCGCGGCTACCTGCCGACCCGCGTGCCGCTGCTCAAACGTGTGGGCGCAGTCGCGCCACAACACGTTTGCATCGTCGCCGGGCAAGTACGCATCGACGGCGTGCCGGTGGCCGCCGCGCTGCCTGCCGACCGGCTGGGCCGCCCATTGCCATCCTTGCAGCTTTGCCGCCGCCTCGAACCGGGCGAGCTGTTCCTGTTGAGCGCGACCAACCCGGCGTCGTTCGACAGCCGCTATTTCGGCCCGGTCAGCGCATCCGCCGTGATCGGCGTCGCGCATCCGGTCTGGCTGGAGTCGCGCACATGATGGCCGACTCGCTGCACGTTGCCGTGCATCTTGTCGTGCCATCGGGCGTGTCGTTCTACTGTTCGTCGCCGTGTCGTCGCACATGCAGTGCGGGTGCATTCGCACCGCACCTCGCGCTGCCTTCGGCGCAGCCGTCCAGTGTGCAGGCGTCTTGCCTCGGACGTGTCTGGCCTGCGGCCATCGGCGCGTTCGCCGGCGGGCTGGTTGCAAGCAGCGCAGCGCCGCCGGACCGCCGACGCCCGGAGCGACAGCGAAGGGCAAAGGCGGAAGGCAAGATTGAAGGGTGCAGCACCACGGTGCGCGCAAGGCCAGTCTGCACATGGGGGTGGCGCGGCACGCACCTAATGGCGACTGCGTGCCGCGAGAGGTGCCAATGCCTTGCCACCATTGGTGAATCCGCGTGCTTCGCCCGCCAGGGCGCGATGGGATTGTCTGGAGTCACGCCATGAACCGGCGCACGGATTCCCCCGGCGATGACCGATTCCGCCTGCGTCCCGGCAAGCCCAGGCAACGCGGCGACACCTTTGTCTCGCAGGTGCTGCGCCAGGCCGGCAAGGCGGCCAACGCCACCGGCGGCAAGCGGGGCAAGGTGCCCGGCTCGCGCCTGGGGCGCGGCCATGTGGCGGCACGTTTCACCTGCCAGTCGCTGACGGCGAACTCGCGCCGCGCCACGGTCAAGGTGCGGCTGGTGTATCTCCAGCAGGCCAGCGGCCGATCCACCGTCCAGCACCTGCGCTACATCGAGCGCGAGGGGGTGGACAGACAGGGCGGGCCAGGCCATGCCTACGGGCCGGCGACCGACGAGGCCGACACCGCCGCCTTCGAGGAACGCGGCCGGGGCGACCGCCATCAATTCCGCTTCATCGTCTCGCCGGAAGATGCGGAACAACTCGACGACCTGCGCACCTACACGCGCCACCTGATGCAGCGCATGGAGGCCGACCTGGGCACGCGGCTCGATTGGGTGGCCGTGGATCACTGGAACACCGACAACCCGCACACCCATGTCGTGCTGCGCGGCAAGGACGACACTGGCAAGGATCTCGTCATCTCGCAGGAATACATCACGCGCGGCATGCGTGAGCGGGCGATGGAATTGGCAACCGAATGGCTGGGGCCGCGCACCGAACTGGAGATCCAGCGCACGCTGGCCCACGAGGTGGAACAGGAACGATGGACGAGCCTGGATCGCACCTTGCAACGCGAAGCAGTCGATGGCCTGGTGCATGCCGAACGGCTTACAGAACCCCGGCTGCAACGCCAGCGCCTGCTGCTGATAGGGCGCTTGCAGCGGTTACAACGCATGGGGCTGGCAACCGAGACAGCGCCCGGCACCTGGGCCGTCCATGCCGAGGCTGAATCCACCCTGCGGGCGATGGGCGAGCGTGGCGACATCATCCGTACCATGCAGCGGGCGATGGGCGGCAGGCAGCGCGAGCTGGCCGTGTTCCAGCCCGGCCGGGAAGATGGTGTAAACGGCCACATCATCGTGGGCTGTGTCGTAGGCAAAGGGCTGGCCGACGAGTTGTACGACCGAGGCTATCTGGTCATCGACGGCGTGGACGGCAAGGCGCACTACGTGGCGCTGCCGCCGCGCACCGAGCTGGAGCAGTACCCGGCCGGCGCCATCGTGGAACTGAAGGGTTCGACCGAGGTTCGCGCCGCCGACAAGTACATCGCCGCGCTGGCGAGTGATGGTCTGTACCGTGCCGACCATCACCTCGCCATCGAACAGGGCCGGGCCAAGCCTGGCCGCGATCCGCAGGAGGCTGTCGCCACCCACGTCCGCCGGCTGGAAGCTCTGCGCCGGGCCGGCATCGTGGAGCGCGTGGCGGAAGGTCTATGGAAAGTGCCGGACGACCTGGCCGAGCGTGGCCGCCAGTACGACGCGCAGCGCCTGGGCGGCGTGTCCGTGGAGCTGAAATCGCACCTGCCCATCGAGCGGCAGGCCCGCGTGATCGGAGCGACCTGGCTGGATCAGCAGTTGATCGGCGGCGGCAAGGGGCTGGGCGACCTGGGCTTTGGCGGCGAGGCCAAGGACGCTTTGCAGCAGCGTGCCGATTTCCTCGAAGAACAGGGGCTGGCCGAGCGGCGCGGGCAGCGCGTGATCCTGGCGCGCAACCTGCTGGGCACACTGCGCAACCGGGAACTGGCGCAGGCCGCCAAGGACATTGCCGCCGATACCGGCCTGGAGCATCGACCCGTAGGGGACGGGCAGCGCGTGGCGGGCATCTACCGGCGCTCGGTCATGTTGGCGAGCGGGCGCTTCGCCATGCTCGATGACGGCATGGGATTCAGCTTGGTGCCATGGCGGCCCGTGATCGAACAGCGGTTAGGCCAGCAGCTTGCCGCGACGGCGCGCGGCGTCGGGGTGTCGTGGGAGATCGGAAGGCAGCGGGGGCCGGCGATGGCATAGAAGTATCGACACGCAAGCGCCTGGTAGTTGCTGGCCTTGCCGTGTGGCTAGGTTGCCAATTTTCGGGTCACGAGCGCCCTCGCTTCTTCCTGACGATACTGGCGCAGTGTGTAGATGCCGGAGAAGACCCATGCCAGGGCGAAGCCGGCTCCGGCAATGGCGCCCATCTGCGGACTCAGCAGGATGTCGGACGCTGCCTTGAACCAGCCGCTGGCCGCATCCGCACCGCGATAGACAACAGTATCGATGAAGTTCTTGGCCTTGTACTTGTCCCCGGGAGGCACTGCGGTGAACAACATCTCGCGCCCCGGGCGAACCAATGCGTATTCGCCAACACGGCGGACGACCATCACCACGACGAACATGCCGAGCGCCATCGACACGCTCAGTGCCAGAAAGCCGATCGTCATGACGACAGGCACGGTCAACAGCAAGGCACGCACGCCGAACGTGGTGGCGATGCGTCCAGTCAGGAATACCTGGATCAGCAGCGTCAGGAACTGGACGACGGCATCGACCCCCGAGAAGAATCGCGTCTGTTCGGCGCGATCCGAGAAGTGTTCAGCGACAAATCGCGCCTGCTCGAAATAGAGGAAGGTGTTGACGCTGGCGAGCAGCACAACGAAGACCCCGATGCCGAGGAGCAGCGGTGAAGTGAAGACATGAAGGGCACCTTCGAAAGGGTTGCCACCCAGGCGCACGCCAGCCTCGCCCGGCTTCGCAGCAGCGCTCGCGGCGTCTACCGAAACGTGCCTGGCCAAGAGGTAGTCGGCGCATGCGGCTGTGACCACGAGCATGACCGCCGCCACTACCAGCAGTCCGGCGTTGCCAATGCTGGTCACGAAGAGCACGCCAATCAGCGGCCCGGCAAGCCCGCCCAGGCTGGCGCCTGCGGCCATCACAGCAAACAGGCGCTTGGCCTGTTCGGTGTCGAAGACATCAACCAACACGCTCCAGGCCAGCGAGATCGCCATGAGATTGAAGACCGACAGCCAGACGAAGAAGATGCGAGCGAGCCACACGACCTCGCCGTGCAAGCCGATGGCCAAGGCGAAGGCGAGAATGTTGATGCTGAAGAAGCCGTACGTCCACCGCGAGATGTTGCGCCGTTTCGCGCGTGAGGCCAGCCAGCCGAACAGAGGGGCCACTGCCAGCGTGGCCACGAAAGTGGCGGTGAATAGCCACTGGAGGTTGCCCACGCCGCCCACGATACCCATGGTTTCCCGAATGGGTCGCATCGCGAAATAGCAGACGAAAAGCGTGAACAGCATCAGGAAGCCGGCGATCACCGGCGCGGCTTCGACCCGTTCGATCTTCAGCAAGCGAGTGACATGGGATTGCATCATGGCGTGTTGGCCCGGAGATAGCGGGACCACAACGCCCCGCGGGGTGCACAAGCTGTCAGGCGTGAGCTGCGTGCGGCAGAGATCAGGTGTCGGTGAGTTGCGCGGTCAGCGTTCTGAGTCGGGCACGTGCTTGTTCATCGTAGGCCTGGGTACTGGCGCGCGACTCGCTCTGCCCGCTGAAATACAGGCCCGTGCGATCTTGCAAGGCGACCGCATTGGCCAGGTGCAGTACCGCATTCGAGCCTTCGTCGACGCTGCTCCAGGGCCGGATGCCTGCGTCCCGGACCATCGGCGTGTCCATGTAGTTGGCGGGATGCACCGCGTTTGCAGTGACGCCCGATCCCTGCAGCTCACGCGCCAGGTCGATCGTGTACATGATCAGCGCTAGCTTGCTTTGACCATAGGCACGCTGGTGGCTGTAGCCGCGCGCGAGCATGACATCGTCGAAGTCGATCGCGTTCTGTCCGGACGAAGCCACATTGATGATCCGGGCAGGACGGCTGGTCTTGAGCAGCGGTATCAACCTCTGTGTGAGCGCGACAGGGGCAAGATAGTTGATGGCAAAGCGTAGCTCATGCCCATCCCGGCTCAATTGGCGGGTCTCGGGCTGGCCCAGATAGATGCCCGCGTTGTTGACGAGTAAGTCGAGGCGGGTGTGGTCACGCAGCACTGCCTCGGCCAGCCCGCGAACCTCGGCGAGAGAAGCAAAGTCCGCAGCGTAGAAACGCGCATCCCCCCCTGCATTGCGAATGGCCGCTACAGCCTCTTCGCCGCGTATTCGGCTGCGACCATGGATGAGGACCGTCGTCGTCGGACCGGCCAAACGCTCGGCCAGCCGGCGTCCCATGCCACTGGTTGAGCCAGTAATGAGGATGGTGCGTTTTGAGCTTGTGTCCGCGTACGGTTGTGCCATGAGCAACGGCGCGAAGGCAATGGCGCCTGCCGCCAGAGAGGCCACCTTGAGAAAGTGGCGGCGCCTCTCCTGTGCGGCATCAAGGTGCGAATGAGCCTGCGTCTGCGCGTTTTTCAACGCGTCGGAATCCTTTGGCATGCTGTGTACTCCTGTCAGTTTCAGATCGATATGTCTTCGCTCGAAGGGAATGCAGCAGTGTGGGAATGGCCGGGCCTTTCGACACCCGGCCCGCGCTGCTCGTCGGGGTGGCCCAGGCGAACGAGTTCGAAGCTGAGCACGCGCAGGCGCGATCGCGCCTCGGGGTCGTAGGCTTGCGCATGGGCCTGCGCCGGCCGCGTTCCGTCGAAGTAGAGCCCACTCCGGCCGTGCCACTGCGGTGCCGTGACGAGTTGGACGATGGCGTCCGCACCTTCCCGTACCGTGCTCAGAAGCGCGACGCCAGACTCCAGCACCATGGCGGTGGGTATGAAAGTGGCCGGATGCAGTGCATTCACCGTCACGCCGAACGGTCGCAGCGCCAGAGCCAGATCGAAAGTGGCCATGATCAAGGCGAGCTTGCTTTGCCTGTCGGCTCGTTCTCCGCTCCAATCATGGTTCAGCATGACATCGTCGAAGTCGATCGGCGCCTGTCCAACCGAAGCGACGTTGACGACGCGGCCGCGGCCATTCGCCAAGCCGGGCAACAACAGATAGGTGAGCAGAAAAGGGGCGAGGTAATTGACGGCGAATCGCAGCTCGTGGCCATCCTTGCTCTCGGCTCGCGTCTCGCCCGGTTGGCCGAAACCGACGCCAGCGTTGTTGATCACGGCGTCGATCACCGGGTGACTCTCAAGAATCCCGCTGGCGAGGAGCCGTACATCGGCCAGTGAGGAGAAATCCGCCAGGTACGCCGTGGCTTGGCCGCCCGCAGCCTTGATGCCCGCGACCACGGCGTCGGCGCGGTGCCTATCACGGCCGTGGATAAGGATGGTGTAGCCAGCGCGGCCCAGCGTCTCGGCCACGCAGCGCCCCACGCCGTCGGTTGAACCCGTCACAAGAACGACCTTCTCATGTTGAGTTTTCATTGGGATGCTCCTTGTTCACGGGAACTCTGCCATCCCAGTAAAAACTCAAACAGGACTGGTTTTATCCTGGTATCGATCCTGCTACGCTGAGAAACATGGATACGAACGCTTCCACAGAGGACACAAGACAACGGGCGCTGGCCGACTTCCTGCGCAGCCGGCGGGAGAGGCTGTCGCCGGAAGAGGTCGGCCTGTCGCAGGGGGTGCGGCGGCGCACCCCGGGGCTGCGCCGCGAAGAAGTCGCTATGCTCGCTGGCGTGGGCGCGACTTGGTACACGTGGCTTGAACAGGGGCGCAATGTGCGGCCGTCCGCGGAGGTTCTCGCCGGGCTTGCCCGGGCACTGCGGCTCGACCCCGACGAGAGGCAGCACCTGTTCCGTCTCAGCGATCGGCCGCTTCCGGGCATGCGGCCGTCTGGGCCGGAATTCGTGCCGCAGGCACTCTCTCGCGTGCTGCTGAGCATGGCGCGTCAACCGGCTTACGTACTCGGGCGTCGCTGGGACATCCTGGAATGGAATCGTGCTGCGGCTGCAGTGTTCGGCGACTACGGCCGCCTGGAGGGCGACGCGCGCAACATCATGCACATGGTCTTCGCGAACCCGCAGCATCGCGCGAAGGTGGTGGACTGGGACACCCTGGCGCCTATCGCGCTGGCGAACTTCCGGGCTGACAGCGTGCGCTTTGCCGGCGACCCGGACTTCGAGCGGCTGATCTCGCTGCTGCGAACCACCAGTTCCGAGTTCGAGACGCTGTGGAGCCGACATGAGGTATCGAGCTCGATCGCGGGGTTCAAACGCATCGACCAGCCCGAGGTCGGTCGAATGGTTTTCGAGTACACGCGGCTGGCGGTGCTCGACAACTCCGACCTGAAGCTCGTGATCTACACCCCGATGCGCGAAGAGAACACGGCCGCAAAACTCGACAGGCTGCTCCAGGAGCCTTGAATGGCAATCCTGAGACAACATGGTATTTTACCGGACGCGACGCGCGTCATGGTCTGCACGAGCGTACGGTCGATGCGCCTCACGGGATCTCTTGGCCGTGGTATCGGATGCTTCAGTCCGTTGCAGGTTTTGCGCATATGCTGATGAAAAAAAGTACTGGCGAGATTGTTGACGTTAAACATGTAGCTGGCTACATGTTTAACCTAGGAGAGCAATGAAATGATGTTCGAGCTGAAGGACCTGCCCAGCTATGAAACGTTGCAGGCATTCGGAGCGCGTTACGGTAACCGCGATGTGAAAGGGCTTCAAACGTGGCTGATCTGGGCCTCGGCGACACAGGAAATGGTCTCGGCCTTCGAGGCAAACCTTGCATGTGCCTGTGGCCTGTCGCAGACACAATTCTTTGTATTGCTGCTGCTCAAGCGCAACCCGGACGGGCTGAGCGTGGGCGCCTTGGCTGAGGGGGTATCGGTGACTTCACAGACCATGACTCGCGTGATTGACCGTATGGTAGGTGCCGAGCTGTGCAGTCGCGGCATCGACCCGAGCGATGCTCGGGCCCGGTTGGTCAAGCTGACGCCGGCAGGCGACGACATGCTCGGCAAGGCGCTGCCCAGCCATTATGCGTGGGTGGCCGATCTGATGCGCCACTTCGATCCTGAAGAGCGCCAGATGCTCAATCAACTCATGCTCAAGCTCCACAAGGCCGGCGTGCTCCCGTCCAACGCCAACCAAGCAGTCTAATTTTTTGACCATTTATGTAGCTAGCTTCATAGGTGACCATTTTATGTAGCTAGCTGCCTATCAGGAGTTTCCATGCAACTTCAGTATTCGCCGTCCTTCCCCTTGCGGATATTGCTGGTGGCCTGCGCACTAGCCGTGGTCTCGCTGCTGTACTTGCCCCTGCCGATCCTGCCGCAACTGGCTGCGGACTATGGTTTGGGAGGTGCAGTGGCCGGCGTCGTCACGGCTTTTGGCTTGCCCTATGCCTCGGGCTTCTTGCTCTTTGGGCCACTGTCGGACCGTTTGGGCCGCCGCCGCGTGATGGTGGGCGGATTGACGACGCTGACGATCGTCACGGCACTGCTTGGTGTGTTCAAGCTGGCACCACTGCTGCTGGTCGGCCGTGCTGTCCAGGGACTGGCAGCGGCAACCTTTCCGCCGGTAGTCATCGCCTACTTGGCCGAGCGCGGCACACCGCGTCAGCGGGCCTGGAGCGTGGCTTGGCTGAGCACCGCTTTTCTGTCCGCCGGGCTGCTCGGGCAAATCTATGGCGTATCGGTCGCCGGGCCGGGCGGACTGGTGGCGGCGCTGCTGCCGCTCAGTGCCATCTTCGCCGTGACCGCTTGGTACTTGTGGCGGACCCCGGCGGATCCCGCACCGCCGTCCACGACGTCGCTGTGGGCGGGTTATCGACAACTGGGCAGTCTGCTGACCAACCCGCATCTGCTTCGCGTCTATGCGCCGGCATTGCTGCTGTTGATGTGCTTCGTTTCGTTCTACCTGGTGCTCGACACCCGGCTCGGCTCTGCGCTGCGCGCGCAAGGCATCTCGCTGTTGGTGGCACGCGAGCTGGCCTTGCCCGGGTTCTTGGCACCACTGGCCGTTGCCATGGTCATGCCGCGCTGGGGAGCAGAACGCGTGGTGACGGTGGGGCTATCCGTTGCAACATTGGGCATCGCCTTGTGCGCCTGGGCTGCAGGTGCGCAGCACCTATTCACGCTGCTCGCAGCGAGCTTGCTCTTCGTCGCTGGCATTGGCATCAGCGTACCGGGATTGATTGCGCGCGTGGCCGGCTTGGCCGAACCGGGGGAGCGCGGCCTCGCCGTGGCCTTCTATACCTTCGTGTTGTTCATCGGTGCCAGCCTGGGGCCATGGGTCGCACGGCAGACCGCTAAGTGGCCTGTCCAGTACGCCTTTCTCCTGCTGGCTGTGCTGCTGGGCGCAGCGGCTTTGTATGCATTGGCTGGACATCGACGGGCCAACGTGTAGCGCGATAAATCGATAACTACAAGCCAAGCTTTAAGGGAGGACAACTGGTGCCGGCACCTGCCAGCTTCGATCTGGTGCTTCTTTAGACAATCGAGGTGATGAAATGGGAGTCTTAATTGTTGTGCCGCGGGCTTTCAAGCAATTCTCTGAACATCCGAATCTGCTGCCCTACGAAGAACTGCTGTCGATCCTTCTCCGAAGCGACGACGCGCCTGTTCCCGAGATCGCTGGCCGCAAGTTGATCGCCGGCCAGGGCCTGGACGACATGCAGGTGAGCCATGCGTGGTACATCGGCGTAAGTCGAGGTCTGATTCAGGAGTTTTCTCACTGGCGTGCGGCGCGCAAGGTTCGGTATGCGGATCGATCCCTTTGCCACAAGCAGCGGCCCGAAAATATTCTGATCTCGGCTCCCGAAAAGAATGCCGATGATTCCTACACCTCAGAACTCCTGCTGCACGAACGCAATGAACTGATGCTGGACCATTTGACGGGCCAGCATATTCAGGGAATGGTGCTGGCCGAGGCATGCCGTCAGATGTTCTTGGCAGTGACGGAGCATTACTTCCTGGATGATTGCCCGTCATCCAAGCGCTACTTCGTCATCAACTTGATGAACGTCCGCTACCAGTCGTTCGCTTTTCCACTGCCGACGCAGATTCATTATCGAGTGATCGAGCGGAAACAACCCAAGCCCGATCGCATCTTCATTCATGCCGACATGGATGTCCACCAGTCGGGGCAGCCTGTCGCGGGCATGGAGGTGCAATTCACCGTCTTCGACGACGGCTATCTCAGCAAGCGGGAAAGCAAGCTGGCTGCGCAAGCAGTGGGCAACTACGTTGACTTCCTGAGGGATGAACTGAGGAAATCTGCCCCGACGAAATATTCCAGCTCAGCTCGCTCTTCGCGGCCTCAGGGGCCTCGCCAAATGAAGCCCCTCGCCTCGTAACCTCAAGTGCCGATCCGATCTCCGAAGAGGTATCGCCGGCCTCCGTTCCTCTGCCGCAGTAAGACGAGATGCTCTTGGATAGGGACACATGTCAGGAGTCAAGGCTCCTGACACCCTCAAAGGGAAAGGAGCTAGTAATGGCCGCGCGATATGCATTCTTCGATGTCGATGAAACGCTGATAGGGATCAAGAGCATGTTCAGCTTTCGCGACTTCTACTATCTCCGGGCGTTTGGGGAGGAGCAAGGAGCGGCTGCGCAACACCACGCGCAGGCACAACTCCAGCACCACATCGCTGCGGGGTTGGATCGGGCGGAAGTGAACCGCCTGTTCTGGGTGAGTCTTCGAGAGTTTGCACAAGAGGACGTACGGCAGGCGGCGCAGGAATGGCACCGGCATGTCCGCCAGCAGCCAGGCTACTTCATTCCACAGACGCTGGAGGCCTTGCGCGAGCATCAGCGGCAAGGGACAGAGGCGGTATTCGTCTCAGGCTCCTGCGTGGAAATCCTGGAACCACTGGCTGCGGAACTGGAAGTCCGCACACTTCTGGCCATCCGACTCGAAGTCGAAGACGGCAGGTTTACCGGCAAGCTGCTGCCGCCGCAAACCATCGGGGCTGGCAAGCGTCGAGCCATTGTGGATCTCCTGAATGAGAACGGTGTGGCGGCTGAAGAGTGTTATGGCTATGGCGATCACCCCTCCGACCTGCCGTTGCTAGAAGCCGTTGGGTATCCGCGGGTTCTTGCGGGCAATGCAGAGCTGGTCTCGATTGCACGACAGCGGGGATGGCCAGTCCTCGGTGTCCAGGAACCTGCGTGGGGTCAACCATGAGCATAAGTCTCATCGCTTTCAGCCGCCTGGTCATTCTCGCCGGGCTTGCGCTATGGCTGACGATTGCAGTCATCAACAACCTGACCGACCCGGGCACCAATCGCACGCTGCTCGGCCATACGCTTTCGATGGGGCTTGTCAGCGCCGAAGAAGTGCTGGGCGCTGGGCTGCTCTGGCGTGCCTGGCCGGCGCACTGGTCCCACACGCTGCTGTACATCATCGTGGCAGTGCAATTCATGGTCGCGGGATTCCTTTGGAGGTCTGTCATTTCTTACGCCAAAGCCTTCCTGCAGCAGGATGGCCAGCGACTTCTGGATGCACGCGGCCACGCGACGTTAGCCCTCAGCCTGTTCATCCTGCTGTGGATGTTCTTCATCTGCGGCGGGTTGTGGTTTGGTTATTGGCTCAAGCAAGGGCCGGTCCAGATGGTGCATATGACGTTGATTCTGATCGGCATCGGCGCGCTGATATTCGTTCAGGCCCAACCCCAGCCAGAGCCTTCCCCGACGGCCTCCACGTACACGGCCGATCCACTTTCATCCACATCCGAGAGGTCGCCCGCATCTCCAGGAGAAACGTCATGAGGACCACCCGCATCCCCGCAATTCTTACAGTCACCGCCGTCGCTGCAATGGCAGGCCACGGTGTCTTCGCCCAACCACAGCGCACGGAGGCCAATTCCATGACAGCCGCTACCGCGACACGGTCGCTTTCCAAATGGATTCCGAACACTCACCGCGAGGTCGCGCGCCGCGCGGTGACCGTCGATGGGGAGGCCGCCGAACTGACCCGGTACGAACGCACCGATAGCCGTAACGAGGGGCTGGAAGGCGAGCATTTCAGCACCGTGGTGGCGGCCGACGGAACGCTCAAGGGCTTTGCCAATATTTCCCTGGACCTGGCGGGACAGCCGCTGCCAAGCCGCGAGCGCACCGAGCAGGTCGCCCGCTCCTTTCTGCAGGAGGCTGCGCCGGACTTGCTGCCGCGCATGCGCATCAGTTGGATCGAGCCCCACGACGAACCAATCCGCGTACAGCGTGATGGCCGCATCGAGACCGTGGCCCTGACCGGCATGAAGGTCAAGGCTCGCAACCTGGTTGATGGCCGCTGGTTCTGGGTCATCGTCGGCAGCGACGAGAGACCGCTGGTGTTCGAGCGCGACATCGTCTGGGTGACCTTCCCAGGGCATCGCAAGACCGAGAAATGGCTGCATGACGCCTGGCTCAAGGAGCAGGCGTCGGCGGCCGCCAAGCAGGCCTGATTCCAGGCATTTTCCATTTTTTCAAGGAGCCTCCAGCATGTCCTATCCAGCCATCAAAGCCGTTCTGGCGTCTTTCCTCTTCTCGCCGCTGGTGGCGTGGGCCGCCGGACGCATTACCGTAGAGAACGTCGGCCTGGCCTCACCCGAATCGGTGGTGCACGACACTGTGGACGATGTGTACTACGTCTCCAACATCAACGGCGGTATCGCGGACAAGGACGGCAACGGATTCATCAGCCGCGTCGCACCGGATGGCAGTGTCCTGGCGCTCAAGTGGGCAGATGGGGCCAACGACGGCACCACCCTTCATGCGCCCAAGGGCTTGGCGATAGCCGGCCGAACGCTGTACGTGGCCGACATCGATACCGTGCGCCTGTTCGACCTGGCGACCGGAAAGCCGCAGGGCGAAGTGCCGATTCCCGGCGCCACCTTTCTCAATGGCTTGGCGGCACTGCCTTCCGGCGAAGTGGTCGGAACGGAAAGCGCGCTGCTGGTCGACGGCACGACCGTCACCCCGACCAAGAAGGACTTCATCTACCGTATCGGCACCGACCGCAGGGTTGCCGTCGTCGCGCAGACGCCTGAACTCAATCAGCCCAACGGCATCGCCGTACTGGCTTCGGGTCAGTTCCTCGTTTCCACGCGCGGTGCGGCCGAGGTCTATGAACTCACGCCTGGAGGCGAGAAGCGCAACGTCCGCACGCTGCCCGGCACGATCGTCGATGGTGTTGGCCTGGCACCAGATGGCCGCATCTTCGCGTCGTCCTGGGAAACTTCCGAGGTCTATACGGTCACGCCAGACGGCCAGGTATCCACACCCTTTGGCAAGCTGGCGGTGCCGGCGGCGGACTTTCATTTCGACCTGCAACGTGGACGCATCCTTTTGCCGCTGCTGCGCGCGAACAGCCTGGTGTTCGCCCCCCTCTCGTGAGCCAGCCACCCCCACCGGATGCCTCCAAGATGGCAGCACGCCTTCACGTCAACGGCCGTGATTTCACAGTCAGCGCGACGCCAGACACCCCGCTGCTGTATGTGCTGCGCAATGACCTTCGGCTCAACGGCGCCAAATACGGCTGCGCAGCGGCGCAGTGCGGTGCCTGCAAGATCATTCTCGATGGGCGCGACGTGCCGTCCTGCGTCGTGCCGCTGTCGGCTGCCGAGGGGCGTCGTGTGGAGACGGTCGAGGGACTGGCGCGCGACGGTGAACTGCATCCGGTCCAGCAGGCCTTCGTCGATGAAGAGGCCGCGCAGTGCGGCTACTGCACCGCAGGCATGGTGATCGCTGCCAAGGCTCTGCTCGATCGCCTTCCTCACCCCCATGAGGCAGACATTCGCGCGGCCCTGGCTGCACACCTGTGCCGTTGCGGAACCTATCATCGCGTCATCCGTGCCGTGCAGCGAGCTGCCCGGGTATTGCAGTCATGAGCAATGCGTCGGTGTCCGGGCAAGAACCACCAGTCGCGGGCGTCGCACCGGGCCTTTCGCGCCGAGCGTTCCTCAATGCCGCAGGCGCGCTGGTGGTCTGGGTCGTCACACCTGGCTGTGCACGCACTCAGGAGCGCAGTGACTGGACATCCCGCGCCCTGAGCGATCGTATCGAGCTGCGCAGCGATGGTACGGTGCACCTGCACATCGGCCGCATCGAAATGGGCCAGGGCCTGTATGCCGGCGTCATGCAACTGGCGGCCGAGGAACTGGACTTGCCGATGGCACGATTTCGCGTTGCGCCAGTGGATACGGCCAGCGCCCCGGACGAGAATTTCACCGACGCCAGTGCTTCCATGCGCCGCACCGGCATGGCCGTGCGCCGGGCCGCCGCGACGGCGCGCGCGGTAATGCTGGCCTTGGCCGCACGGCAGTGGCGGATCGGTGCCGCCAGCCTGAGAGTGGAAAATGGCATCGTCCGGTCGGCGGCAGGCCACCGCACGGATTACTGGCGGTTGCTGGCCGAGGCCAACGGCAAGGCCTTGCCCGCAGCACGGGGCTCACTCAAGGCACCTGAAGCGTACCGCCTGCTGGGTCGCTCGGTGCCACGTCCAGATCTGCCTGCCAAAGTCACGGGCGCGGCCGTGTTCGTCCAAGATCTGCGCCTGCCCGGCATGCTGCATGCGAGGGTGCTGCGTCCGCCGAGCCTGGCGGCGTCCCTGGAAGCGTCCGACACCCAGGCGGCCGCCACGATGCCTGGCGTCGTACGTGTGCTGCGCAATGGCAGTTTCCTCGCCGTCGTAGCGCAGCGCGAGGAGCAGGCCATCGCAGCGCTGGAGGTCCTGCGCGCCGGCTGCCGCTGGCACGAGCCGGCCACGCTGCCGGACCCGGCTGGCCTGTATGCCTACCTGCGCAGCGAGGCCGGCCTGCCGGAAATCGTTCCATCTTCTGGCGATCGGCGGCTGACGGCTACCTATGAGGTGCCGTACCGCATGCATGCGTCCATCGGCCCCAGTTGCGCGGTTGCGCAGTTCGAGGATGGACGTCTCACGGTGTGGACCCATGCACAGGGTGTGTATCCGCTACGCGCGTCGCTGGCATCGCTATTGGACTTGCCGAGGCGCGCCGTTCGCTGCATTCATCTCGAAGGGGCTGGTTGCTACGGCCACAACGGCGCGGATGATGCGGCCGCGGATGCCGCGTTGATTGCCCAAGCCGTGCAAGGTGCCGCCGTCAGGCTGCAATGGTCGCGCGAGGACGAGCATGGCTGGGAGCCTTATGGTCCGGCGATGGTCATGCGCCTGTCCGGCACGCTGGATGCACAAGGCCGCATCAGCGCATGGCACCACGCGGTGGCCAGCCCCACGCATTCTTCACGGCCAGGTGGCGCAGCACGCCTGCTGGCTGCGCGGCATGTCGAACCCGCCATCGCACCTAGCTTTCTGCACGGCTTGACCACATGGGCCGGAGGCGGTCGCTACAACGCCCGGCCTTACTACCGTGTGCTGGCCTCTGTGGAAAGCCATCTGGTCCGCCGGGCACCGCTGCGCTCCTCGGCGCTGCGCAGCTTGGGCGCCTATGCCAACGTGTTCGCCATCGAAAGCTTCATGGACGAGCTGGCCGAGCAGGCTGGCGCCGACCCTCTTCAGTTCCGCCTGGCGCATCTCGACGACACACGCGCCGCGGACGTGCTGCGGCTGGCCGCGCTGCGCTTCGGCTGGGAGCAGGGCCGGGCGCAATCCCACGGCATCGGCTTCGCCCGGCTCAATGGCTATGGCGCTTATATAGCAGTCTGCGCGCACGCGACGGTCGAGTCCGACGGCCGGGCACGCATCACCCGCATCGTGGCTGCTGCCGACTGCGGCGAGCTGATCAATCCCGACGCGGTGCGCAACCAGATTGAAGGCGGAATCGTACAGGCGGTGAGTTGGACGCTGTATGAGCAGGTGCGATTCGATCGTACGCGCATCACCAACACCGACTGGAGCAGCTACCCCATCCTGCGCATCACCGAGGCACCTGGCGTCGAAGTGCATTTGATCGACCGTCCCGGCGCGGACTACCTCGGCCTGGGGGAGGCGGCCCAGGGGCCCGCCGGAGCGGCGGTTGCCAATGCGGTGGCTCGCCTTCGAGGACACCGTCACAGAACACTGCCGCTGCACGTTGGTGGAGCCGGATGACTGCGTTCGCCGGATCTTCGGGATGAATGTCCGGTTCGCAGCATGGATGCCAGAACTCTTGATCACTGAGGCACACATTCCATGTGGATCGTTCGCTATGCGTTGAGCCGGCCCTACACGATTGCAGTGATCGCGCTGTTGATCCTGATTTTTGGCATTCGCGCCACGCAGCGCATGCCCACCGACATCCTTCCCGAAGTGGGCATCCCTTCGGTGAACCTGTTGTGGACCTATGGGGGCTTGCCCGCATCGGAGATGGCCGCAAAGATCACATCGCAGTCGGAAATATCCATTCTCAACAATGTCGATGATCTGCGGGAAGTGCGTTCCGAGACCATGGCTGGCATCGGCATCGTACGCGTCGAGTTCCAGCCGCACGTCAATCTGGAACGGGCATTGGCGCAGATCACGGCGGTTTCACAGACCATTCTGCGTCGCATGCCCCAGGGAACGGTGCCGCCGCTGGTGGTGCGCAACAACGTCTCCAGTACACCGGTTTTGCAGTTGGTGCTTGCTTCGGATAGCCTCACCGAGGCCCAGCTTTACGACTATGCACGCCTGCAACTTCGGGCACAGATCCAGTCGATACCGGGCATTCGCATGACCTTGCCCTATGGCGGCGCGCCGCGCCAGATCATGGTCGATCTCGATCCGCAGGCACTGCATGTCCAGCGGCTGACACCCCAGGATGTCACCGCTGCCCTGCAGCGGGGAAGCCCAACCCTGCCCGCTGGCAGTCTGCGCGAAGGTCAGCGCGAATTGCAGGTCGCGCTCAACACCAGTCCTGCCGATGTACGTGCCTTCCTTGACCTTCCCATCGCCGAACGTGGCGGTAATGTCATCCTGCTGCGCGACGTCGCGTCTGTACGCGATGGCGCCGCGCTTCAGAGCAGCATGGCCCGGGTGGATGGTGGCAGCGCGGTATCGGTGTCCCTGATCAAGCTCGGCGGCGCTTCGGCCGTGGACATCGTCCAAGGCGTGCGCGAGCGGCTGCCCGAAATCATCGCGTCTGCGCCACCTGGAACCCGGATCGAACCGATATTCGACCAGTCGGTGTTCGTCGAGAATGCCGTCGGCGCGGTCATGCATGAAGCAATGCTGGTCGGCGTCCTGATTGGGCTCGTGGTCCTACTGTTCCTGGGATCGTGGCGTTCAAGCCTGATCGTGCTGGTCAACATTCCGTTGGCACTGCTGGCCTCGTTGACCGTTCTTCATCTGCTCGGGCACACCTTGAACGTAATGTCCCTGGGAGGCCTGGCGCTGGCAATCGGCATCTTGGTCGACAACGCGGTCGTGGACATCGAAAACACCAATCGCCACATCGCCTTGGGTAAGGACGTGCGAACGGCCATCCTGGACAACGCAAGGGAAGTGGTGTTTCCCGAGTTCGTTTCGACGGTGTCGGTGTGCATTGTGCTCACGCCTATCCTGTTGATGACGGGGCTTTCAGCGTGGGTCTTCACGCCATTGGCCCTGGCGGTGATCTTTGCCTTGCTGGCATCGTTCGTGCTCAGCGCGCACGCTGATCCCCACGCTGTGCTCGATGCTGCTGCCCGCGGACATCCGCAGTCGCACTGCGCCAGGTCGCATGGAGCGTGGTCTGCTCTACGCGCATCATGCGATCGAGAAACGCCTGGAGGCGCTACATGGAAGTCACGCACGTCTGCTGCACCGGCTGAGGCGCCAGCATTCGTGGGCGACGGCCCTGGTGTGCGCACTGACGCTCGGTGCGGGGCTGCTGGCGGGACTGCACACGGGACGCGAGTATTTTCCGCAGGTGGATGCCGGCCAGATTCGTTTGCAGGTCCGCTTGCCCACAGGCACGCGCATAGAAGAAAGCGCACGCTGGCTTTCGCAAGTGCAGCAGGAGATCCGCTCGGTCATTCCGGCCGCGGAACTGCAAAGCTCCTACGAGCAGATCGGCATACCCGATCCGATCAATCTCGGGTTTGTCGATAGCGCGGTTGCCGGCGCGTTCGAAGCCGAAATCATGCTCCAGCTGCGCAAGCCACACGCACCGACTTCTGACTATCTGGCGCAGATCAGGCAGCGTTTGGCCGAGCGGTTACCCGACGTGCGGGTCTTTGAGAGGCCGCCGGACGCTACCCAGCGAACGCTGGCCGGATCGGCCCTCGGCTCCCTGGAGGCCCGCGTGATCGGGCGGGATGTAAACGGCAATCTGAGCATCGCTCGCGAGCTGGAGCGACGACTCAGGCAAACCGCTGGCGCAGCGGACGTCATGATCCGCCAAGTCTCCGATCTGCCCGAGTACCAGGTAGACATCGACCGCATCCGCGCCGCGCAATTGGGCGTCGATACCGAGCAGATTGCGCAGTCGGTTCTGGGGCTGCTTGGCACCGCCGGCAGCATGGCACCGGTGTACTGGATTGACCAGCAGTCCTCGATCTCCTATGTGGTTCAAGTGCAGGCGCTTCCGCAGCAACTTGCGAGCATCGAAACGCTGATGAACACGCCGGTGCGGTTCGGGACCCTCGATACTCCGATTCTGCTGCGAACCATCGCTAATGTCCGAGAGCGCCTCGTGCCAGCCACCATCGAACGCACCATGATGGCTCCGACCGTCAGCGTCGTCAGCAACGTCCAAGGCACTGACCTTGGGCGTGTGCACGCCCGCTTGCAATCCATCACCGAAGAGCTGCGCGCAGAATTGAAGCCCGGCAATCGGATCGAACTGGTCGGGCAGGCGCGCGAGATGGAAAGCGCTTACAGCGAGCTCTTTGGCGGGTTATTGCTGGCGGCGGTCCTGGTATTTCTGGTGCTGGTGTTCAATTTCCAGTCCTGGATATTTCCAGTGATCGCGATGTCGGGTCTGCCCCTCGCCATCGCGGGTTCTGCAATTGCCCTGTGGTTGACCGGAACACCATTGTCAGTGCCGGCGCTGATGGGCGCGATGATGGTGATCGGCGTCTCCACCGCCAACAGCGTGCTGGTCGCGAGCTTTGCCCGGGATCTTATGCAGGCGGGCCACGATGCCGAGGCGGCCGCCTATGAAGCCGCTTCCGTGCGTTTGCGTCCAGTATTAATGACGGCCAGCGCCATGCTGCTCGGCATTCTGCCGATGTCTCTGGGGCTGGGTGATGGTGGTGAGCAGAACGCCCCTCTGGGGCGTGCTGTGATCGGCGGACTGCTGTTCAGTACCCCCGCCACCTTGCTGCTGGTGCCCTCATTGCTTGCAGCCGTCGCCCGGCGCCGCCAGCGCGATGCTGTACATGGCTCGGCGAATCCTTCTAACGCACTTGAATCAGGGTCCCTGTCCACACCAGAGGAGAGCACATGAAGTCTCCGGTTTCGTTCCGCCAGCGTTCCTTGGCCTACGCTGTTTGCGCATTTGTGCTGCTGTTGTTGGTGCTCTTCGGACGCAGCAACGCGCTTTCCGAGACGCAAGCGGTGCCAACCTCCATGGCACTCGTGCGGACGACACAGGCAGCGGCCGGCGATGCGATCCATACCTTGCGCCTGCCCGCCAGGGCCGAGGCCAACCAGCACGTGCTCGTCCATGCACGAGCAACAGGTATCGTTGCGGAGCGACGCGTGGAACTTGGCGACAGCGTCAAGTCCGGCCAAGTGCTGGCAGTGATTCAGGCGCCCGAGATCGACCAAGAGGTCCGTGAAGCGGAAGCTGAGGCTCAACTGGCGCGGGCGAACCTCTCCTTGGCCATGACGCATTACGAGCGTGCGCGCAAGCTGGTGGAGTCGAATGCGATTTCCCGGGAGTTGCATGACGACCGCCTGGGCGCGTTCCAAGTGGCGCAGGCCAGCCTGGCCGCCGCTTTCGCGCGCCTGGAAAATCTTCGCGAGCGACAGTCCTTTCAACAGGTCCGCGCCCCGATCGATGGGGTCATTACCGCCCGCAGCATCGAACGTGGCGACCGCGTGATAGCCGACCAGGGTGCCGCCAATACGCCATTGTTCGAACTCAGCGCGCTCGACCCTCTGCGCATCGTGGTCGATGTTCCGCAGAGCACATTGGCTCAAGTGGAGAAAGGGCGAAAAGCACGCGTCAGTTTTCCGGGCTTTCTGGACGCCGAGGCAGATTCTGAAGTGATCCGGCTGAGTCAGCGAGTCGACAGCGCTACAGGCGCCATGCGAGTCGAACTTCACTACTCCAATCCCCGGCAACGCGTTCGTCCGGGCATGGTCGGCTATGCGGAATTCTCACTGTCTGTCTCGAATCCTCCGACGCGCGTGCCGACAAGTGCAGTGATCCCAGGCGGCGATGCAGATCAAGTCATTGTGGTTGGCAGCGACTCGAAGCTCGATTTCAGGACAGTGCGTCTGGGTCGGAATCTCGGAGATCAGGTTGAGATAGTGGCAGGAATCGCAGATGGCGAAGTAGTTGTGTTGGCGCCCAATGCGCGATTCAAACCCGGGGATCAGGTCAAAACGCAAGTGAAGTAGAAAGTTATGGAACTGCGTCATCTTCGTTGCTTTATGGCCGTTGCCGAAGAGCTTCACTTCGCCCGTGCGGCCGAGCGGCTGCACATCGAGCAATCGCCCCTGTCGCGCACCATCAAGGAACTGGAAGAAGACCTGGGCGAACAGTTGTTCGTCCGTACCAGCCGCAGCACGCGCCTGACGCGAGCGGGCAAGCTGTTTCTGGAGCATGTGCCGCGCGTGTTCTCTGCGTTGCAGCAGGCACGCGACAGCGTGAAGGCAGCGGCAAACGGCTTCCACGGACAGTTGCGCATTGCACTGTCCGATGGCATCACGCCATCGCGCTTGCCGGCCTTGCTCGCGCTTTGCCGACAGGAAGAGCCCGAGGTCGATATTCGGTTGTTCCAAGTGCCGCTGGCACAGCAGATCAAAGGGCTGCAAGACGACCTGTACGACGTGGGCTTTGCACAGTCGGATGAGGTAGGCGAAGGCATGGCCGCCGAAGCGGTGTGGAATGACCCGCTGATGGTGGCCGTGCCGGCCCGCCATCACCTGCTAAAGCACAAGCGGATTCCGCTGGACGACCTGCTGCAATTCCCGCTGGTGTTGTGTGATCCACAGGTGTGCGAGGGTCACGCGCGGCAGGTCGAGCGCCTGTTGCGCCGCTCCGAGCGCGAACCCTTGATCGCCGAGCGTGTCGCCTCGTTCGAGCTGATGATGGTGGTGGTGTCGGCAGGCTTCGCCCTGGGCCTGGCCGGTGCACCACACATCGCGGCCAGCCGGGAGCTTGGCGTGGTGGCCCGGCCTTTGGCTGGTGGCTTGCCCATGCTGACGACCTACCTGTTGCGGCGCGAAAGCGATGCGTCGGAAGTCTTGTCCCGATTCATCGAACGGGTGCAGGCCATCGACTTGCCCGAAGGCACGAGGCCCGCGCTGCCGCCAGAACCTGATCCCCAGGAGGAAATCGAGCTATGAAGCGAATGACACCTTTGCTGTTGGCTGCGGTGCTCACGGCCTGCGGTCAATCCGAAACACCGACGCAGGCCAGCGTGCCGACTGTGGAAGAACTGGCCGCCGATCCGGCACGCTTGAAGGAGCTGCGCCAGCAGTGCAAGACCGATCGCGCGAGGCTGGGCGATGTGTTGTGCAACCGCGTGGCCGAAGCCACGCGCAAGCGGTTCTACGGCGATGGCAAGACGCCCTACACACCATCGGAGACGCCGCCGAAGTTCTGAGATAGCCAAAGGCATTGCAGCCGAAGTTGAACGTCCGATAGCACACGACAGGGTGGAGCACGGGTGGCGTGAGAGTCAGTTGATTGCGCTGCTCGACCATCGCGCATAAAGTGGTTGACTTAGAGCGTACTCTAGCTTCTAGGATCACCCCGTGGAATCCCATCTGACCATTGATGAAGTCGCCAAGCGCACGGGCCTGACAGCCTATACCCTGCGCTACTACGAGCGCATCGGATTGATCGCTCCGATTAGCCGTGCGCCTGGAGGGCAACGGCGCTATGCGGCATCGGACATGGCCTGGATCGAATTCCTGCTGCGGTTGCGAACGACGAACATGCCTATCGGCAAGATGCAGACGTTCGCAAAACTACGTGGCGCTGGGGACTCGACGGTGCCGGATCGTCGCCAGATGCTGGAAGAACATTTGAAAGAGGTTCTTTCGGAAATCGAGGCGATGCGCCAGTCCGCGGATGCTTTGCAGGCAAAGATCGAGTATTACCGCTCGTTCGAGCAGTCCTTGGCGTCGGGCTCACACTCTGATGAAGGACATGCTGATGAACATCGAAAGCCGCTACGAACGCGGACTCGCCAAACTTCGGGAGATCGACGGTGAGGCTGGCGAACGTGTGCTTGAAAGTCTGGATGGCATTGCCCCTGACTTTGCGCGCTACCTGATCGAGTTTCCTTTTGGGGACATTTACTCAAGACCCAGCCTGGATCTGAAAAGCCGGGAAATAGCAGTTGTCGCCGCGCTTACCGCGCTGGGCAATGCAGCGCCCCAGCTCAAAGTGCATATCCAAGGCGCAATCAATGTGGGGGTGACGCGCGCTCAAGTCGTCGAAACCATCATGCAGATGGCGGTCTATGCGGGCTTCCCCGCCGCGCTCAACGGATTGGCGGCTGCCAAGGAAGTTTTCGCGCAAGGAGAGCCAGCATGATCAAACTTTCGTTCGCTCGAACTTCGCTTTCCCGACGGGTTGTGAGCCTGTTTGCAGCTTTTGTGGTCTTGAACATGGCTTGCCCGGCTTCTGCGGCTCAGGCCACCTATGAGGGATTTCAGTCGCCTGTCGGCATTGCGGCCATTCCTGGGCAATCTGTCTATGTTTCCGATTGGTCGGCCAACACGGTGACGCGCATCGACAAAGAGGGAAGGCGCGCTGTCGTGGTCAAAGACGTTCCGGCTGCGGCAGGCTTGGCAGTGGACAGGCAAGGCGCTTTATTCATCGCATCCTATTCGGCCGACTACATCCTGCGTCTTGATCCGGATGGATCGACCCGTCGTGTCGCAGAAAATTTATCTACGCCAACCGGTATCGCTTTCTCCCGCGATGGCCGCCTGCTGGTTGCCAACCGGGGGGCCGGCCAAGTGGTCTCCGTGAACGTTTCCACAGGCCAAGTGAGCGCAGTGGCCGAGGGCTTTTCGTTGCCTGTCGGTGTCGTTGAAATGGACGATGGCAGCATCGTCGTTTCCCAGTACGGTGGGCACGTGACCCGCGTTGCGCGGGACGGCAAGCGGCAGGAGTTGGGTGCTTCGTTCAATCGGCCAGGTGTCGGTATTGCAGCGGATGGCGCCACCGCAGTGCTCGTCGTGGACAACGGTGCGAGCGTTGTACGCAGGGTCACACTTGACGGCAGAACGTCGTCGGTCGTAGGCGACAAGCTATCCGGCAGCGCGGTGGCACTTGGCAGAGGCATTCAGGGCGAATGGCTTGCCGGGGCGTGGGGAACGGGCAGCATCTATCGCTTGCAGCCCTGACCGATATTCAGAATGCGCCGGGTACTTCACGAATGGAACGACGGCTTCTGCGTTGTTCAGTGAAGCAAAGCGCCGTCACCGATCCCACGGCGCGTTCTGCCAACGCTCGATCAGAAAATCACTGAACGCCGTCAGCCGACGCGGCACGGGTTCGCGCCGCGCCCGCACGATGCTGATGTTCGAGGGTGCGGCTTCCCACTCAGGCAACACGCGCAACAGCCGCCCGTCGCGCAGTTCCTCGTGAATGTCCCAGGTCTCGCGCAGCGAGATGCCCATTCCGGCCAGGCACCACGCATGCAGCACGTCGCCGTTGTCGCTGCACAGCGTGCCGCTGACGGTGACGGGTTTCTCCCGACGCCCCTTGCGCAGCGGCCAGGTGTTTTGCAGCAAGCCGGGATAGGCGAATACCAGGCAATTGTGCTGCGCCAGGTCTTCCGGTGTTTCAGGGTGGCCGTGCGCTTTCAGGTAAGCCGAAGACGCCGCCAGGACGCGGCGGTTTCCAGCCACGCGCCGCGCCACCAGCCGCGAGTCGGCCAGCTCGCCCATGCGGATCGCCAAGTCCAGGTCACCGCCATACAGATCCTGCACCTGATCGGACAGGCGCAGGTCAAAACCGACCTTGGGATGCAGGCGGCAGAAATCCTCGATCGCCGGAGCCACGAACTTGCGGCCGAAGGGCGTGGGGGCAGTCAGGCGAATGGCGCCGCTCAGTTCCTGACTGCCGCCGGTCGCCAGTTCCTGCACTTCTTCCAGCACGCCCAGCGCCACGCGCGCGCGTTCGGCAATGGCGCGGCCTTCGTCGGTGATGCGCAGGTTGCGCGTGTTGCGCTCGAACAGCGTGGTGCCCAGCGCCTGTTCCAGCCGGGCGATCTGCTTGCTCACGGTCTTGGGTGCCAGGTGCAGGTTGCGCGCGGCGGCGGAGAAGCTCTGGCGCTCCACCACATGCACGAACACCGCCAGGTCATCGAGGTTGCGCAGGACCATTTGGGTCAATTCGTAGAAAGTGTTTGTCTATTTTGGTCATTTAAAGGATATACCGAATCCGCGAGACTGACACTCTTTGTCCCCCATGCTGCCGTCGCCATGCTCCCTTTGGAGGTGCGCCCCGCAGCGCATCCCGACAGGAGTTCTCGATGAGCCAGCGCATTCTTTTTGTCCTCACCAGCCACGACCGCAAGGGGCCGTTTGACGCCGCCGACGCGGCGCCCAGCGGCTTCTATCTCTCCGAGGTCACGCATCCGCACCGGGTACTCGCCGATGCCGGCTACGCCGTGGATTTCGTCAGCCCCAAGGGCGGCAAGACGCATGTTGACGGCCTCGACCTTGACGATCCGGTCAATGCCGCGTTCTGGAACGATGCAACCCTGCGCGGCGCCACTGAAGCCACACTGGCGCCGTCCCAGGTCGATGCCGACGCCTATGCAGCGGTCTTCTATGCCGGCGGCCACGCGACGATGTGGGACTTCCCCGACAGCGCCGAGCTGGCCGCGATTGCCGCACGCATCTATGAGCGCGGCGGCATCGTTGCAGCGGTGTGCCACGGCCCGGCCGGGCTGGTGAACCTCAAGCTGTCCGATGGCCGCCATCTGGTCGATGGCAAGGACGTATCAGCCTTCACCAATGATGAAGAACGCGCGGTCGGCCTGTACGACACCGTGCCGTTCCTGCTGGCCGATGCCTTGCAGGAACGGGGTGCCCGTCACGTGCCCGCGCCGAACTTCCAGGCGCAGGTGGTGGTCAGCGAGCGGCTGGTGACGGGCCAAAACCCGGCATCGGCCAATGGCGTCGCCGAAGCGATGCTGCCGCTGCTGGTATCGGCAGGACGGGCCTGAACCATGAACGAGCGCATGCCTTTCGTCATCTACGTGTTCGCGCTCTGCGCGTTCGCCCTGGGCTTCACCGAGTTCGTCACCATCGGGCTGGTGTCCACCATCTCCGCCGATCTGCACGCCAGTGTCAGCCAGGTCGGCACGGCGGTCACGGCCTACGCGCTGGGCGCGGTGATCGGCGCGCCGGGCCTGACCGCACTCGCCACGCGCTGGCCGCGCAAGCGCCTGCTGCTGGTGGCGATGGCGCTGTTCACGCTGGGCAATGCGGTGGTCAGCCTGTCCGATGCGCTGACGCCCATGCTGGTGGCACGCTTTGCTTCGGGGCTGGGGCATGGGGTGTTTCTCGCCGTGGCGTCCAGCGTGGCCACGCAACTGGCGGGCCGGCATAGGGCCGGCGCGGCGGTGGCCGTGGTGTTCGGCGGCCTGACGCTGGCCCTGGCGCTGGGCGTGCCGCTCGGCACTTACCTCGGCAGCGTGTTGAGCTGGCAGGTCATCTTCATGGCCGTGGCCGCCAGTGGTGCGATGGGCTTCCTGGGGCTGTTGGCCTTGATGCCGACGGATCGCGCCGATGCCTCGGCGCAGGCCAATGCGATGGACGGCCTGAACGCCATGTTCAATCCGCGCCTGTTGGCCGGGGCCGGCATCACCGTGCTGGCTTATGCCGGATCGTTCTCGCTCTACACCTATATCTCACCCATTCTGTTGCAGGTCACGCACGTCACCGAGAGCACGGCCAGCCTGTTGATGTTGGGTTATGGCGTGATGGCGGCCATCGGCAATGTGTGGGGCGGACGGCTGACCGACCGCAAGGGCGCTGACGCGGCCGTGATGACGGTGCTGGTCGGTCTGGTCGTGGTGTTGCTGGCGATATGGGCCTGCGCCCCGTCCCTGCCGCTGATGGTGTTGCTGACCGGACTGCTGGGCGCGCTGACCTATGCGGCGGTGCCGGCCTTGCAGGCGCGGGTGATCGGCCTGTCGCACCTGCATGCGCCGCAGGCGCCAGCGGTCGCCGCCGGGCTGAACATCGCCGGCTTCAATGGCGGCATCGCACTGGGTTCGCTGCTGGGCGGCGCCAGCCTGGAAGCGATGGGCCTGACCAGTACGGCGTGGGTCGGCGCCGTTGCCGTGGGGTTGGGGATCGTCTGGATGTTGTGGCAGATGCGGCGCCCCGCCTTCCTGGCTGCAAGGCTTCAAGGGTAGGTGCGTCATGGAGCTACGGCATCTGCGCTGCTTCCTGGCCGTCGCCGAAGAACTCCACTTCGCCCGTGCCGCAGAGAAACTGCACATGGAGCAGTCGCCGCTGTCGCGCACCATCAAGGAACTGGAAGAAGACCTGGGCGAACAGTTGTTCGTCCGCACCAGCCGCAGCACGCGCCTGACGCGGCGGGCAAGCTGTTTCTGGAGCATGTGCCGCGCGTGTTCTCTGCCTTGCAGCAGGCACGCGACAGCGTGAAGGCAGCGGCAAACGGTTTCCACGGACAGTTGCGCATTGCACTGTCCGATGGCATCACGCCGTCACGCCTGCCGACCTTGCTCGCGCTTTGCCGACAGGAGGAACCCGAGGTCGATATTCGGTTGTTCCAAGTACCGCTGGCACAGCAGATCAAAGGGCTGCAAGACGACCTGTACGACGTGGGCTTTGCACAGTCGGACGAAGTGGGCGACGGTATCACCGCCGAAGCGGTCTGGAACGATCCGCTGATGGTGGCCGTGCCGGCGCGCCATCATTTGCTCAAGCACAAGCGGATTCCACTGGATGAAGTGCTGCAATTTCCACTGGTGTTGTGCGACCCGATGGCCTGCGAGGGCCATGCGCGCCAGGTCGATCGGTTGCTGCGCCATGCCGACCGGGAACCCCTGATCGCCGAGCGCGTCGCCTCGTTCGAGCTGATGATGGTGGTCGTATCAGCCGGCTTCGCCCTGGGCCTGGCCGGTGCGCCACATATCGCGGCAAGCCAGGAATCTGGTGTGGTGGCCCGGCCCCTGGCTGGACGCTCTCCCCTGCTGACGACCTACCTGCTGCGCCCGGAAGGCGAGCCTTCGGCAACGCTCGCCCGCTTCATCGAACGGGTGCAGGCCATCGACCTGCCCGAAGGCGCGAGGCCCGCGCCGCCACCTGAACCTGATCCCCAGGAGGACACCCCGCCATGAAACGCATTGCCCCATTGCTGTTGATCGCCGCGCTCACCGCCTGCGGTCAATCGGAAACGTCCAAGCCGGCCAATGTGCCGACCGTGGACGAACTGGCCGCCGACCCGGCGCGGTTGAAGGAACTGCGCCAGCAATGCAAGACCGACCGTGCAACGCTGGGCGACGTGTTGTGCAACCGGGTGGCCGAAGCCACCCGCAAACGGTTCTATGGCGACGGCAAGACGCCCTACACACCATCGGAGACGCCACCGAAGTTCTGATCGGTAGTCCTTGGCAAAAAACCTGTCGTTCTTTGCTAACACGCCGCAGCGCGCTCGCGCTTGCGGCATTTTTATTGGCTTCTTCGCAGCCTGAAACGATGTTTTTTTCATCACATTGCTTTCGATAACAGTCTTTGACCGGCACTGACCCGGCACTGATCCTCGCGCTATGCGGCACCTCTTTGTGCCGCTTCTGAACGAGGTAAAGCGCAGGAACATCGGAGGCCAGTCAATGCAAGCTCAGGGCGTGCTGTTTGGGCAGATCGCCGCCGTCTTCGGCATCGTGATCGCCGGCGTATGGAGTGCAACGCAATGGACAGCCGCCGCCCTGGGCTATCAACTACGCCTTGGCTCGCCGTGGTTCGACTTCTTTGGCACGCCGGTCTATCACCCGTGGCGGCTGTTCGAGTGGTGGTTCTTCTTCGATGCCTACGCGCCGCACGTCTTCGACATAGGTGGCGCGATTGCAGGCGGCAGCGGCTTGGTGGCGGTGCTGGTCGCCATCGCCATGTCGGTGTGGCGCTCGCGACAGTCGCGCCTTGTCACGACCTACGGTTCGGCGCGCTGGGCCGAAGCGGATGACATCCGCAAAGCCGGGCTAACGCAGTCGGCCGGCGTGTTCCTCGGCAAGTACCGCAACGAGTACCTGCGCCATGAAGGCCCGGAACACGTGCTGACTTTCGCGCCCACTCGCTCGGGCAAGGGTGTCGGCTTGGTTGTCCCGACATTGTTGTCCTGGCCGGCTTCGGCCGTCATCCATGACATCAAGGGCGAGAACTGGCAGATCACCGCAGGCTGGCGCAGCCGGTTCAGCCACTGCCTGCTGTTCAACCCGACCGATGCGAAGTCAGCGGCCTACAACCCGCTGCTCGAAGTCCGGCGCGGCGCGCATGAGGTGCGCGATGTGCAGAACATCGCGGACATTCTCGTTGACCCCGAGGGCGCGTTGGAGAAGCGCAACCATTGGGAGAAGACTTCGCACGCGCTGCTGGTCGGGGCCATCCTGCATGTGCTCTATGCCGGCGAGGACAAGACGCTGCGCGGCGTCGCCAACTTCCTGTCCGACCCGGCCAGCCCGTTCGAGCTGACCTTGCACCGGATGATGACGACGAAGCACCTGGGCGAGGCACCGCACCCGGTTGTCGCGTCCGCCGCCCGCGAAGTGCTCAACAAATCGGACAACGAGCGTTCGGGCGTGTTGAGCACCGCTATGTCGTTCCTTGGCCTGTACCGCGACCCCACGGTGGCCGACGTCACCTCGCGTTGCGACTGGCGCATCGCCGACCTGATCGCATCCGAGCATCCGGTGTCGCTGTATCTGGTAGTGCCGCCTTCGGACATTTCCCGCACCAAGCCACTCATCCGCCTGATCCTCAACCAGATCGGCCGGCGGCTCACCGAATCGCTCGATGGCAGCGACGGCATCGAGCGTCGCCACAAGCTGCTATTGATGCTGGACGAGTTCCCGGCGCTGGGCCGGCTCGACTTCTTCGAGACGGCGCTGGCCTTCATGGCCGGCTACGGCATCCGCAGCTTCCTGATCGCGCAGTCGCTCAACCAGATCGACAAAGCCTACGGCCAGAACCACTCCATCCTCGACAACTGCCACGTCCGCGTGACGTTTTCGACGAACGACGAACGCACGGCCAAACGGGTTTCGGAAACGCTGGGCACCGCCACCGAACTGCGCGCCCAGCGCAACTATGCCGGGCACAGATTGGCCCCGTGGCTGGGGCACCTCATGGTGTCGCGGCAGGAGACGGCCCGCCCGCTGCTGACGCCCGGCGAAGTCATGCAGCTTCCGACCGACGAAGCCGTGGTGATGGTGTCCAGCGTGGCACCGATCAAGGCCAAGAAGCTGCGCTACTACGCCGACGCCAACTTCAAGAGCCGCGTATTGCCGCCGCCCGCGCTCGCGGCCGGGCAGTACGCCGACGCGCCACCGGCCCGGCCCGACGACTGGAGCGGCCTGGCGATCCCAGCCGTGCCAACGGCCCCGGCTGCGGGCCTGTCCAGCGATGGCGCAGGCACCGCCGATGACGGCGGCCCGCGCCGCCAGCCAGAGCTATCCGAAGTCAGCGAATACAGCCCCGAGCCGCAGCCCGCAGGCAACGACCTGGCGCTGCTCGATGACGACGACGACCTGCCGCTGCCGCTTCCCGGCCAGCTCGACCCGGCCATGCAGCGCACGGCCCGGCTGGCTTCCCTCGACCCCAACGACGGAATCGACTTATGAGCCAATACCGCCTCAATCTGTTCATCCAGCACGAGCACGCCAAGCGCCTCGAAGAACTGGCCGCCAAGAAAGGCGTCTCGAAGTCCAGCATCGTGGCCGCCGCTCTGGCGTCCTGGCTGTCGCCGGATGCTGGCGACCAGCGCGAAGCGGCGATTGCCAAGCGGCTGGATCGCCTGTCGCGGCAGACCGAACGCCTGGAGCGCGACCAGAACATCCAGATCGAAACGCTGGCGCTGTTTATCCGCTACTTCCTGACCGTCAGCACGCCGGTTCCCGAAGCCCATCAGGACGCGGCCCGCGCCCAGGGCAAGGCGCGCTTCGAGCAGTTCGTCGAACAACTGGGCCGTCACTTGCTGCGAGGCCGAAGTCTGGTGCGTGACGTGGTGGAGGAACTGCACCCTGACCCGGTGCGGATGGACGACGCGGCGGCCCTGGCCGAAGCCCACGAACGAACTGCGGAGCGTGCCTCATGAGTGCCGTTCCGCAAACCCCGCCCGAACGATCTTCCACCGCGGCTTCGCTGGATCGCCGCATCCAGATGCTGCGTACGGCTATGGGGCCGGTCATCGCCGCTGCGCTGGCCGACCCGGACGTGGTGGAAATCATGCTCAACCCCGACCGCACCTTATGGGTGGATCGGTTGTCGTCGGGCCGCACGCCGTTGGGCGTGGAACTGTCCGAAGACGATGGCGAGCGCATCATCCGCCTGGTGGCCGCGCACGTCGGCGCGGAGGTGCATCGCGGCCGACCGCTGCTGACCGCTGAGCTGCCCGAAACCGGCGAGCGGTTCGAGGGCATCCTGCCCCCGGCCGCACCCGGCCCGGCCTTCGCGCTGCGCAAGCGCGCCGTGAGCATCATTGGCGTGGATCGCTACGTCGCCGACGGCATCCTGACCACCGGGCAGGCCGAGTTCCTGCGCCGCGCGGTGCGCGAGCGCCAGAACATCCTGATCGCCGGAGCGACGAGCAGCGGCAAGACCACACTCGCCAATGCCTTGCTTGCGGAAATCGCCGCCACCGGCGACCGCGTGCTGGTGCTCGAAGACACCATCGAGCTGCAATGCGCAGCCCGCGACCATGTGCCGCTGCGCACCCGCGCCGGCGTCGTGTCCATGACCGAGTTGGTGCGGGCCACGATGCGCCTTCGGCCCGACCGCGTGATCGTCGGCGAAGTGCGCGGCGGCGAAGCCCTCGACCTCATCAAAGTGTGGGGCACCGGCCATCCCGGCGGCATCGCCACGATCCACGCCGGTTCCGCGCTGGGCGCATTGCTGCGCCTCGAACAGTTGATTCTTGAAGTCGCGGTGAACCCGCCGCGTGCGCTGATCGCCGAGGCGGTCAACGTCGTCATCCACATCGCCGGACGCGGCCGCAAGCGCCGCGTCGAAAGCATCGCCCGCGTCGTCGGTTTCGACGGTGTGGGCTACCGCCTGGCGGATGCACTGGAAACGCCGTTTCCCGAGCTGACGCCGGTTCCTCTTGCAGCCGATGCCGCTGCGCCTTCCCCGTCCCTTGACCAACCTGGAGAACTGCCATGACGCAGATGCACGTTCCTGCTTTCCGCTTTTCCGTAAATCCGCTTCCCCACCTGTCCAGCCTGGCACGACTGCGCAGCCTGGCCCGCCCTGCGGGGCAAGGGCTGCTGCTGGCCGCGCTGCTGCTGTTCCTGGCCGGAACGGCGCAGGCCGCCGGCTCCTCGATGCCGTGGGAAGGCCCGCTGCAATCCATCCTCGAATCCATCCAGGGGCCGGTGGCGCGCATCGTCGCGGTCATCATCATCATCATCGCCACGGGCCTCGCGCTGGCCTTCGGCGACACGTCGGGGGGCTTTCGCAAGCTGATCCAGATCGTGTTCGGCCTGTCCATCGCGTTCGCGGCTTCGAGCTTCTTCCTGTCGTTCTTCAGCTTCTCCGGCGGGGCCGTCGTATGAGCGGGCCGGACAGCTTCGCGGCCGGCTTTGAAGTGCCGCTGCATCGTTCGCTGACCGAACCGCTCTTGATGGGCGGCGCACCGCGCACCGTGGCGATCGCCAACGGCACGCTGGCCGCCGCCGTCGGGCTGGGCCTGCAACTCTGGATTCCCGGTGTCGTGCTCTGGATCGTCGGCCACTCGCTGGCCGTGTGGGGCGCGCGCGTCGATCCGCAGTTCATGCAGGTCTTCGCCCGGCACATCAAGCACAAGCCGCTGCTGGACGTGTAGGGGGACGCCGACATGCTGAACCTTGCAGAATACCGCCAGCGGCCCGCCTTGCTGGCCGACTGGCTGCCCTGGGCCGGGTTGATCGCGCCAGGCGTGGCGCTGAACAAGGATGGTTCGTTTCAGCGCACGGCGCGCTTTCGTGGGCCGGATCTGGACAGTGCCACGCAGGGCGAGCTGATCGCCACCACGGCGCGGCTGAACAACGCGCTGCGCCGGCTGGGTTCGGGCTGGGCGCTGTTCATCGAGGCCGAGCGCCGACCGGCCGCAGACTATCCGCACTCGGAGTTTCCCGAACCACTGTCCTGGCTGGTGGACGAGGAACGCCGCGCCGCCTTCGAGGAATCGGGCAACCACTTCGAGAGCGCCTATCACCTGACGCTGGCCTACCTGCCGCCGGAGGAATCCCGCGCTCGTGCGGCCAAACTGCTCTACGAGCACGCGCCGGGCGATGGCGTGGACTGGCGCGGTCGGCTGGATGCCTTCGTAGCGGAAACCGATCGCGTGTTCGACCTGCTCGATGGCGTGATGCCGGAAATCGCCTGGCTCGATGACGCGCAGACGCTGACCTACCTGCACGCCACGGTTTCGACGCGACGCTACCGGCTGGCCGTGCCCGAAGTGCCTTTCCACCTCGACGCGCTACTGGCCGATTCCGCCTTGGTCGGCGGCCTCGCGCCGATGCTGGGCGACCAGCATCTGCGCGTGGTGTCGGTGCGGGGCTTCCCGACTTCGACCTGGCCGGGCCTGCTGGACGACCTCAACCGCCTGGGCTTTGCCTATCGCTGGTCAACCCGGTTCCTCTGCCTCGACAAAGCCGAGGCGGAAAAGGAGCTGGGCCGCCTGCGCCGCCAATGGTTTGCAAAACGGAAGAACGTCATCGCGCTGCTGCGCGAAACGATCTTCCAGCAGGAATCGCCGCTGGTGGACACGGATGCCAGCAACAAGGCGGCCGACGCGGACGCAGCCTTGCAGGAGCTTGGCAGCGATCAAGTCGCCTTCGGCTACCTCACCGCCACGGTGACGGTGCTCGATGCCGACCCGGCCGTGGCCGACGAGAAGCTGCGCATGGTGGAGCGCGTGATTCAGGGCCGGGGCTTCGTGACCATCCCTGAAACACTCAATGCAGTCGATGCCTGGTTGTCGTCCATTCCCGGCAACGCCTATGCCAACGTGCGCCAGCCCATCGTCTCGACGCTGAACTTGGCGCACATGATGCCAGTCTCGGCTGTGTGGGCCGGCCCCGAGCGCAACAAGCATCTGGACGGCCCGCCGCTGATCGTCACGCGCACCGATGGCGCGACGCCGTTCCGGCTGGTGACGCACATCGGCGACGTGGGGCACACGATGATCGTCGGCCCGACCGGCATGGGCAAGTCGGTCTTGGTCGCCATGATGGCCATGCAGTTCCGCCGCTATCGCGGCTCGCGCGTCTTTGTCTTTGACGTAGGGCGATCCATACGCGCGGCCACCTTGGGCCTGGGTGGCGAGCACTACGACCTCAGTGCGGATGGCGAGATTGCCTTTCAGCCTCTCGCCCGCATCGACCGAGAGGGCTACCGCACCTGGGCCGCCGAATGGATCGAAGGGCGCTTGCTGCACGAAGGTGTGACCGTCGGCCCAGACGAGAAGGCTGCCATCTGGTCGGCGCTCGCCAGCCTGGCCGGTGCGCCCGTGGAGCAGCGCACGCTGACCGGCCTGTCCGTCCTGCTGCAATCGAACGTGATGCGCCAGGCGCTCGCGCCCTATGTGCTAGGCGGCGCGCACGGCAAGTTGCTGGATGCCGACCACGACCGGCTGGGTAGCGCGGATGTGCAGTGCTTCGAGATGGAAGAACTCATACACAGCAAGGCCGCCGTGCTGGCCGTTCTGAACTACCTCTTTGCTCGCCTGGAAGAACGATTCGATGGCTCGCCAACGATGCTTTTTCTTGGGGAGGCGTGGGTTTTTCTGGACGATCCCATATTCGCGGCCCGGCTTCGGCAGTGGCTCAAGACCTTGCGGAAAAAGCAGGTCTCCGTCGTCTTCGATACGCAGTCGCTTGCAGACGTCAAAGAGTCATCCATCGCACCGGCGGTCATCGAAAGCTGCGCGAGCAGGATTTTCTTACCTAACCCGCAGGCCACCGAGCCGCAGATTCGCACGATCTACGAGGGCTTCGGCCTCAACAGCCGGCAGATCGAAATCGTCGCCACCGCGCAGCCCAAGCGCGACTACTACTACCAATCCCGTCTCGGCAACCGCCTGTTCGACCTCGACCTGGGGCCGGCAGCGCTGGCGTTTGCGGGCGCTTCCACACCGCAAGACCAACGCGACATCGAGCGCGTGCTGACGCAGGCCGGCGCTCCCGGCTTTGCCGGTGCGTGGCTGCGCCATCGCGGCCTCGATTGGGCCGCCGACCTGCTGCCGTCCTCGCCGGCGGCGGCTTCTTTCCTTTCCCAACCACGACAGGAGAACCTGCCATGAAGACCCGTGTGCTTTCCGTTTCGCTCGCCGCCGCGCTGGCCGGCTCGCTGATGCTCGCCCAGCCGGCGGCGGCACTCACCTTCGTTGATCCCGTCAACTTGGTGCAGAACACGCTGACCGCCATCCGCACGCTGGAGCAGATCAACAACCAGATCAACCAGCTCCAGAACGAAGCCCAGATGCTGATGAACCAGGCGCGCAACCTGGCGAATCTCGATTTCAACATCGTCAACCGGCTGCGCTCGACGCTCGCCACCACCGAGCGCCTGATCGCCGAAGCGCAGGGGCTGGCCTACGACGTGACGAACATGGATCGGGAATTCGCACGTCTGTACCCCGAGCAATACGCCGCAACCGTCAGTGGCGATCAGATGTTCCGCGATGCGCAGGAGCGTTGGAAAAACACGCTCAACGGCCTGCACACCGCGATGCGGATGCAAGCCCAGGTGTCGCAGAACCTGACCCAAGACGAAAGCGCGCTGGCCGATCTGGTCAGCCAGAGCCAGTCCGCCACCGGCGCGCTGCAAGCGATGCAGGCGACGAACCAGCTTCTCGCCTTGCAGGCCAAGCAGTCCATCCAGGCTCAGCAGCTCCAGATCACGCAAGACCGGGCGGCCTCGCTGGAACTGGCGCGGCAGGCGGCGGCCACGGAGCGCGCCCGCGAAGTGCGGCGGCGCTTCCTGGGCACCGGGACGCCGTACACGCCGCACTCCGTCAACTTCTACAACAACTGACCGGAGGCGGCCATGCGACGCGCTCCTGTCCTGCTGGCCGTGCTGCTGACCGCGTGCGGCCAGCAACCAGCCGAAGACCTGGCCGCCACCTTGGCCGCCGATCCCGTGCGGCTCAAGGCGCTGCGCGCTCAATGCGCAACCGACCGGCAAGCCGCAGGCGAAGACGCCTGCCGCGCCGCCGCCGAAGCCTTCCGGCGGAGGTTCTTCGACGGCCAGACCGGGCCGGACGAATACAGCTCGCTGGCCGAACTGCCGCCGATCCCGACGAGCTTCGACACACCTACCGATGAGGCTGGCGATGCACCGCTCTCGGCTACGGAGGACACGCCATGAACGACGTGACCATCATCGACAAATTCCTCGATACGTTCTCGCGCTACATCGACTCCGGTTTCGGGCTATTGCAAGGCGAAGTGGCGTTCCTGACGGCCACGCTGATCGTCATCGACATGACCATCGCGGGCCTGTATTGGGCCATGAGCCACGCGACCGGCCAGGGCGAGGACGTGATCGCCAAGCTGCTGCGCAAGGTGCTTTACGTGGGTGCCTTCGCCTACATCATCAACAACTTCAACTGGCTGGCCGGCATCGTCTTCGGGTCGTTCGCTGGCCTGGGCCTGACGGCCACCGGCTCGACGTTGAGCATGGAGAACTTTCTCCAGCCGGGCCGGCTGGCGAAGACCGGCATCGACGCAGGCGCGCCGATCTTGGAGCAGATCGGCGACATGGCCGGCTTCCCCGAGGTGTTCACCAACCTTGATCCCATCGTCGTGCTGTTCCTGGCCTAGCTGGTGGTGATCCTCTGCTTCTTCGTGCTGGCGGTACAGCTTTTCATCACGTTGATCGAGTTCAAGCTGACCACGCTTGCCGGCTTCGTCCTGATTCCCTTTGCGCTCTGGAACAAAACCTCGTTCCTCGCGGAAAAGGTGCTCGGCAACGTGGTTTCGTCGGGCATCAAGGTCTTGGTGCTGGCCGTCATCGTCGGCATCGGTTCGGGCCTGTTCGCGGAGTTCCAGGTTCACCCTGACGAGCCCTCCATCGACCACGCGCTGGTCGTGATGCTGGCCTCGCTCGCGCTACTGGCGCTGGGCATCTTCGGCCCTGGCATCGCCACGGGCCTCGTGTCCGGTGCGCCGCAGCTCGGCGCAGGCGCGATGGCTGGCGCGGCGGTCGGTGCTGTTGGTACTGGCGTTGCCATTGGTGCCGCCGCCACTGGCGTGGGCGGTGCCGTCATGGCCGGGGCTCGCATGGCCCCGGCTGCCGCCAAGCTGGCCGGCGCGGGTGCGCGTGCCGCGACCTCGGCGGCTGCTAGCGCCCGCTCGGCGTTCCAGGCCGGTTCCGCCGCTGCGGGCGGCGGGGCCAAGGGCGCGGCGGCAGGCCTCGGCAATGTCGCCAAGACCGGCGCGCAGGCAGCAGGCCGCCGCGCCGCATCCAGCGCTTCGGCTGCCGGGCAGAAGGTGGCGGATTCATTCCGCGCCGGCTGGAACGGCACAGGCGCTGGCGCTGCTGGCGCAGGCCAGGCCGCCGCTGGCGAAGCGGCAGAAGGTGCCGCCAGCTCGCCCAAGCAGGAGCAACCCGCCTGGGCCAAGCGGATGCACCGCCGCCAGCAGATCACCCATGCCGCGACTACCGCCGCCCACACGCTGCGCGGTGGCGACGGCGGCGGCTCGGGGCAAGGCCCGAGCCTGCGCGATTCCGATACCTGACCTTCAAGGAGAACAGCCATGCGATTCAAACGACCGCAGGTGCGCTACGCCGACACGCCGCATCCTGCCACCCCTTACCAATCCGCCGCGCAGGTGTGGGACGACCGCATCGGCTCGGCCCGCGTCCAGGCCAAGAACTGGCGGCTCATGGCCTTCGGCTGCCTTGTGCTTGCACTGCTGATGGCCGGTGGCCTGGTGTGGCGCTCGGCACAGTCCATCGTCACGCCCTATGTCATCGAGGTGGATGAAGCCGGCCAGGTGCGCGCCGTGGGCGAAGCCGCCACGCCGTACCGGCCAGGCGATGCACAGATCGCGCACCACCTGGCGCGCTTTGTGACGATGGTTCGCTCGCTGTCCGTCGATCCCATCGTCGTGCGGCAGAACTGGCTCGACGCCTACGACTACACGACCGACAAAGGCGCAGCCGCGCTCAACGATTACGCCCGCACCAATGACCCATTCGTGCGCATCGGCAAGGAGTCGGTGACGGTGCAGATCACCAGTGTCGTCCGCGCAAGCGACACGTCGTTCAACGTGCGCTGGACGGAACGCCGCTACGTCAACGGCGCGGCCGCCGGGCTGGAGCGGTGGACGGCCGTGGTGTCCATCGTCCTGCAAACCCCTCGCACCGAAGAACGCCTGCGCCGCAATCCCTTGGGCATCTACGTCAATGGCCTGGCGTGGAGCCGCGAACTGGATTCTTCCGAAGGAGCCAAGCCATGAACCTGCCTTTCCGCTTTTACGCTTTCGTGCTGACGCTTGCAGCCCTGTCAGGCTGCGCCACGCAGGGCAAGCCGCCGCCGACCATCTCACTCGATGAGCCGGTTCAGGCGCAGCCGCTGCCCGAACCGCCCAAGCCTATCGAGGTTGTGGCGGTGCCCGAACCGCTGGCGCTGCCCGCGCAGTTGAAGCCGCTGCCCGAAGTGGACGCGGCCCCGGCTGCGCCGGAGCCGGCCGACGAGAAGGTGCGCGTTTCGCGTGCGAACGCCGAGGCGCGCATCGCGCCGACTCGCGAGGGCTACGTCAACGCGATTCAGGTATGGCCCTTCACGGACGGCGCGCTCTATCAGGTCTATGCCGCGCCGGAGCGCGTGACCGTGGTGTCCTTGCAGCCCGGCGAGGAACTGGTGACGGTCGCCGCTGGCGATACCGTGCGCTGGATTGTCGGCGACACGTCCAGCGGCAGCGGCGACGCGCTGCGCGTCAATGTACTGGTCAAGCCCATCCGCTCGGGCCTAAAAACCAATCTGGTCATCACCACCAGCCGCCGTACCTACCTGCTGGAGCTGACCTCGACGGAAAGGGCGTGGATGGCGTCGGTGTCCTGGGACTACCCGAAAGACCGGATGCTGGCCTTGCAGCGCCAGTCGCAGGTAGCCAGTGCCGCCGCGCCGGTCGATACCGGCTTGTCGCTGGAGAAGATCCGCTTCCGCTACGCAATGTCAGGCAGCAACCCGCCGTGGAAGCCGCTGCGCGCCTTCGATGACGGCGAGAAGGTCTATATCCAGTTCCCCGCTGGCATCGCCCAGGGCGAACTGCCGCCGGTGTTCGTCATCGGCGCGCAGGGCGACGGGCAACTGGTCAATTACCGTTTCCGCTCGCCGTACTACATCGTGGATCGGCTGTTCGGCGCGGCCGAACTGCGTCTGGGCGGCGATGGCGGCGACGTGGTGCGGATCGAGCGCACCGATGGCGTCGTATCAAGGAGTGGGAGGAACTGACCATGAGCCAGGACGACACCGCAGACCTCGCCACTCCGCAGGCGACGGACAAGATTGCACCCGAGGCGGTGGCGCTGCGCGCCCAGCCGCGCCCGGTCACGCGCTTGAACCGGCGCACGCTGGCCATCCTCGCCGGCGGCCTGTCGGTCGCCGTGCTCGGCGCACTGATGTGGTCGCTGCAACCGCAGCGGCGCGGTGCGGGTGAACAGACCGAGCTTTACAACGTGGATCGCGTGTCGAAGTCGGAAGGACTGGATGCGCTGCCGTCGGACTACTCCAAGCTGCCGCCGGCCTTGCCGCCCGCGGTGCCCGAGTTGGGGCCGCCGCTGCCGGGCGATCTCGGCCCGGCCATCGTGAAGTCGCAGCAGCCGGTGACAGCCGCCTATGCGGCCCCCGGCCATGACCCCAACGATGCGCTGCGCAAGGAAGCCGAAGCGGCCGCGGCTTCGTCCGTGTTCTTCCGTTCGGGTTCGCAGCAGGCCGCGCCGGTGGCGCAGACGCAGGTGGCCGCCGCGCCGGGCTTCGCCGCCAATGCGGCGTTCGACCCACTGGCGGCTGGCCCGGCCTCGACGGCGGCCCAGCCTGCCGACCCGACCGCCGTACAGAACCGGCAAGACCAGAAAGAGGCTTTCCAGAAAGCCGGAACCACGGAAACCCGTAATTCCGGCAATCTGACCCTGCCGGCTTCGCCGTATCAGGTCATGGCCGGAACCGTGGTCGCAGGTGCCTTGGTGACGGGCATCAAGTCCGATCTGCCGGGCGACGTGATCGCCACGGTGACGGAGCCGGTCTATGACACCGCCACGGGCAAGTTCCTGCTGATCCCGCAGGGGTCGCGCATCCTCGGGCGCTACAACAGCCAGGTCAGCTACGGGCAGAGCCGCGTGCAGGTGGTGTGGAACCGGATCATCCTGCCCGACACGTCTTCGCTGACGCTCGACAACCTGGCCGGCACCGACCCGGCCGGTTATGCGGGGCTGGAGGATGACGTGGATTGGCATTGGGGCCGCATCTTCGCCGGTGCGGCACTGACGACGCTGCTGGGCATCGGCGCCGAGCTGGCCGCGCCGGAGAACCGGCAGGACGGTGATCGCGTCATCATCGCCGGGCGCGACAGCGCGCAAGACAGCATCAATCAGGTCGGTCAGGAGATGACCCGGCGCAACCTCAACATCCAGCCTACCTTGACTGAGCGGCCGGGCCTGCCGGTTCGCATCATCGTTAACCGCGATCTGGTGCTGCGGCCGTACCAGCCGCTGTTCTTTAACCGGGGGACTTCACGATGAGCACGACCAAAAAGCTGCGGCTGGGGCCGCTGCCGAAGATGGAATCCACGAAGCTGACCTTTGCGTGCCCAGCCGGACTGAAAGCCGACCTCGACCGCTACGCCGCGCTGCACGCACAGACCTATGGCGAAGCGGTCGATGCGGCGACGCTGATCCCGCACATGCTGGAAGCCTTCATGGCCGGCGATAGAGGGTTCCGCCGTGGGGCGGCAACGCAGCAGCGCCCCGCGAAGACCAGCTCGGCCATTCTCAGTCCCGAAGGCCGTGCCCCATGAAACGACCTTGGCCTGCGCGGCGGGCCGCCTCGACCAGCGCCGCACTGGCGGCGCTGTCCTCGCGGGCGAAGGCGTAGAAGCGCGCCGCCGGCAGTTCGGGTAGACCGTCTTCGCTGCCCAGCACGCGCAAAGCGTCGCTGCGCTGGCTGTCGGCGATGACGGTAATGGCAAAGCCCGAACGCGCCGCCGACAGGCAACCGGCCATGCTGCTGCTCTCGAAGACGATGCGCCAAGCCTGATCTGTTTTGCCCAGTGCCGTGACGGCGGACTCACGATAGACGCACGGCTCGGGGAAGACCGCCAGCGGCAGCGGCTGGCCCGCCGGCAATGGCTGATCCGCCGCATAGGCCCAGACCAGCGGTTCTTCCCACAACAACGTGCCGCTGCCATCGACCCGGCTGCATTGCTTACCGAAGACAAGATCCAGGCGGCCGCGCTCCTGCTGGCGCAGCAGGTCGGCGGTGATGCCGACCTTCAGTTCGATCGTTGCGTCGGGGTGCCACTGGCGAAAGCGGTGCAGCACCTGGGGCAGCCAGGCGCCGGCAAAGTCTTCCGATGCACCGATGCGCAGCTTTCCGCGTAGCGGTGTACCCCGCAGCTTGGCGCGGGCCTCGCGCTCCAGATCGAGGATGTTGCGGCCGTAGGCGTACAGGGTGTCGCCTGCCTGGGTCAGCTCCAGGCGGCGCGTGGTGCGCGCCAGCAGGCTGGCGCCGGCAAGCTGCTCCAGCCGCCGCATGTGCCCACTGACGGCCGAGGGCGTCAGCGCCAGGCGCTCGGCGGCCGCGGCGAAGCTGCCGCTGTCCACGATTTCGAGGAAAGTGCGCAGTAGCACGGTGTCCAGCGGCGTGCCATCGGCGGCGGTCGAAGCAGTGTCCATTCGATTATTCAATGCAAAAAGTCATCAATAGACGATGATTATTCGCTAATCGAATAGTGTCGTCCAGCTACGCTGGGTCATCCACCATCACAAGGGACGACACCATGAACGCCTACCAGCATGCCTTGACCGACCGCCTGGACATTGCCTATCTCGAATGGAATCCGCAGGGCGACCGAACCGCCATCCTGCTGCACGGCTGGCCGGACAGCCCCGAGTGCTGGAAGGTTGTGGCACCCGTGCTGGCCGAAGCCGGCTACCGCGTGCTGGCGCCGGCGCTGCGTGGTTTTGCGCCGACCCGGTTCCGTGATGCCGCCACGCCGCGCAGCGGCCAGTTGTCCGCGCTGGGCCGCGATCTGCTGGGCTTCATCGACGTGCTGGGGCTGGAGCACCTGGCACTGATCGGCCATGACTGGGGCGCACGGGCCGCCGCCAATGCCTGCGGCCTGCGCGATGGCGTGGCCTCGCACCTGGCAATGCTGTCGGTCGGATACGGCACCAACGACCCGAACCAGCCGCTGTCCTTGGCGCAGGCGCGCAACTACTGGTATCACTGGTACATGGCCACGCCGCGCGGCGAGCGCGTGGTACGGGAGGAACGCGAGGCCTTCGCCCGGCAGATGTGGGACACCTGGGCGCCGGCCGGCTGGTACGACCCGGCCGACTTCGACGAGGCGGCGCGGGCGTTCCAGGGCGAGGACTGGGCCGAGATCGTGTTGCACTCTTACCGCCACCGCTGGGGCTTCGCCGAGGGCGATCCGGCCTATGCCGAGGACGAAGCGCGCCTGCATCCGGCGCCGGTGCTGTCGGTGCCGACCCTGGTGCTGCACGGCGGTGCCGATACCTGCAACCACCCCGACAGTTCCAAGGGGCGGGAGGCGTTCTTCCAGGGCGGCTACGAGCGGCAGGTGCTCGATGGCGTGGGTCATTTCCCGCAGCGCGAAGCGGCGCAGGCGGTTGCCGATGCCATCCTGCGGTTCTGCCTGAAGTAAGTCACATGCCCCTTGAACGCGCAGCTCAACGCTGCGCGTTGCGCGTTCTTCTTTCTGGATAGGATGGGAACGGATGGACTATGATTGCGGCACAAGCTCGCCATCCCTTGGCAATCCAGCACGACCAAGTGCGATCCGGCTTTCTCTCCCAACGCTCTTATGTGGCACCTAGCCCACAACGCCGCAACCCCGCAACGCGGCCTCGAAAAGAGCTAACCTACTGTCCTACATACGGTTTCAAGCCTTCCGTGATTTGCACGAAAGACTTGACACGAGAACTTTCTTGCTCGCAGCACAGGAATGCGGGCGTGGTGCGGTGCCGTTTCCTGCGGGCACGCCGGCCGCCCTGGGACCATGCTTGCCCCATGTTCGTCGGCGTTGCCGACACATGCCCAGGCAGTCGAGACCTTCGAGGCTGCAAGCGCGGGAAACCGTGCTGGTCGTTTCTTCTTACGGACGTACCGCGTCCATCCACGCCACCCACAAGGGACCTCTCCCTTGCGGGCGGGGAATCCCTTGTTTTCCTCAAGGAGTTTCCCCATGGACCGTTCCCTCATCAAATCCATGATGCCTTCGCTGGTCGCAGGCCATGTGCCCCGCAACGTGCGGTCGTTCAAGTACCGCGTGTTCGATGATCAGCCGCAGTCCTCGGCACTGGGCTTCGCCATCGACCCCCAGCCCTTCGACGGGAAGGTGGTCGCCGCCACCGACGATGCCATCGTCGTCAAGCTCAAGCCTTCCGAGTTTGCGGTGCTCGATCCCAACCTGGTGACCACGGTTCCTGCCGAAGGCGCCAAGGTGCATGTCCAACCCTATGCCCGTCGTCGCTTCGACGGACTGCGCGCGGACACGCCGGAGGTCATCACCGAGAAGACTTCGGATGGCACGCCGTACACCATCACGAGGCACATCCTCGGCTCAGCGCCGGCCAAGCTGCCCATTCCCACGCCGCAGTGCATGGAGTTGGGCCAGCTCATCGAGCAGTTGGAGGAGATGCCGGCCCCCGATCGATTCCGGCGCATCACCCACATGCTGGTGGACGCCGGTGCTCGCGACTTCACCTGGGTCGATCCCACGCCTTCCAAGATCTTCGAGACGCCGCCGGCGATCAGCTTCACGGTCTCGACCGCGAAGTTCGAGGGCCGGGTGACGATCCTCTACGACCGCGGCGGCGACAGCTACGTGGTGGAGTTGCACCGCGACGGTGAGCTGGTCGATCGGCACGACGAGGTGTATTTCGACATGCTCGGCGAAGTGCTGGAACGGCTCATCGACGACGGGCGCTGGCGCCAGATCGACGTGAGCATCCTCGACGCGAAAGCGACCCGCAAGCGCCAAGCCGTCCCGGCATGACGCCCCGCGGCTGACCCGAGGCACCCGCCACGGCGTTCCAGCCATTCCGGCCGCGTGCCCTACAGGCCCTTCATCCCATCGGGTGGAGGGCCTTTCTCTTTTTTCCACACAGGAGATTTCATCCATGTCACTGCGATTCAAAGGCGCCGACCTGCGCCCCGTGCTGTCCGAAGCCATCGCCAATCAGTGCCGCATCGTCCTGGTCAAGGACCAGGGCGTGTACTTCCTCGCCGAGCGTGGGGAGCGCCGCCCGGATGGTCGCCAGCAACTGCTGGCCTACGCCGTCGGCTGCAACCCGGACACCGACCCGTTCGATGACTGGTGGCACCTCGCCGGCCGCGAGCTGGGCGGCGATGACTTCGCGGAGTATTTCGACCCGAAGGATGGCCTGTTCACGCGCCTCCTGCACTCGACGGACGATCTCGTGCTGTCCGCCACCGCCACGCACCTGTCCTTGGCGGTGGAGCCACCCGCCTGAAGCGGCAACCGCCGCGCAGCCCTCGCAGCCCCCGCACCGGGGGCTTTCTTTTGTTCGCACCGCGGCCATCGCCGCGCGTGCGCGTTCGTCTCCAGCCGCCAAGGCACGCCCCACCGGCCACAGCGCCGGCATGCCACCGGAGACGATCGCCTGCTTCTGCGGCGACTGACGCGCATGGACAAGACACCGAACTCGCCGAGGCTGCACCTGCTGCCGGTGTCGCTGCGCACGGCCAATGCCTTCGTCCTGTCGCACCATCGCCACCACCGCCCGGTTCAGGGCGCGAAGTTCGCCCTGGCCGTCACGGTGAGCGACAGTAACCTGATCCGCGGCGTGGCCATCGTCGGCCGTCCGGTCGCGCGGCACCTGGACGATGGCTGGACGCTGGAAATCACGCGGCTGTGCACCGACGGCACACCCAACGCCTGCAGCAAGCTCTACGGCGCGGCCTGGCAAGCAGCAAGGGCGCTGGGCTATATCCGCATGATCACCTACACCTTGCCCGACGAAGGCGGCGCCAGCCTGCGCGCCGCCGGCTGGCGGCTGATCGGCGCGCGCGGCGGCGGCGCCTGGAGCCGTCCCAGCCGCCCCCGCGCCGATACCCCCGAGAACCTGCGCGGCCCCAAGTGCCTGTGGCAGGCGCCGGGCGGCGCGGACAAAGGGAAGCGCCCGGATGCCGATTGATTGCTGCCGCGCGCGCGAGGCCCGGCCATGCTGACCCCATGCCTGCTGACGTTGTCAGCGACATGCAAGGCAACCATCGGTCTTCGAGGTTGCGGCGCAGTTCCCACTGCGTGACCGAGCCAGCTCGCACCGCATCCATCCGCGAGCGGCCACCAGCCTCTGGTGGCGGATGCTTTCGCCTTATCAACCCACCGCGGGGTTACGCACCTTCCCCGCATGCGTGGGCCGGTGTGTCTCCGCTTCATCCCAATGGAGATTCACCATGAACACCACGTCCAACGAGAAATCGTATTTCGACCTCCACACCTCGGGCATCGGCTACATCCAGCGTGTCCGTGAAGTGCCCGTCCGGGGCGGCCGCCGTGCGCAGCCTTTCCTGGCTTGCACCATCGCCGCGCTGGTCGGCCCCTCCCGGGACCCCAGCTACCGCTACTTCGACGTCAAGGTCTCGGGTGCCGAGGCCAAGAAGCTGGTCCAACGCTACATCGGCGTTGACGACCCGAAGCAGCGTCCGCTGGTGCGCTTCCGCACCGGCGATCTGCGCGGTGATCCGTACATCCGCGACAAAGGTGAAAAGAAGGGCCAGGCCGGCGCGTCCCTCAAGGCACGTCTGCTCAAGTCCGAACTGATTGACCGGGCCGAACTGGCCTCGATCAAGCAGCATGATCTGATCACTCGCGGCATTGGCTACCTCAGCCGTGTGAAGGACGTCACCCCCAAGGATGGCGACCCCTTCCTGTCATGCACCATCGCCGCCCTGACCGGGCCTGTCGATGAACCGGACTATCGGTACTTCGACACCATCGTCGCCACCCCCGAGGCCGAGCATCTGGTTCGCCGGTGCATCCAGGCCATCGAAGGGGACCGCAAGGTGCTGATCGCCTTCCGTCTGAACGACATGAAGATCGATCCGTACATCCGCACCAAGGGCGAGCGCGCCGGGGAACCGGGAGCAAGCCTGGAATCGACGCTGGTTCACATCGGTCTGATCAAGATCGATGGCTCGCAGGTCTATCCGACGAACCAGGCGCAAGCCGAGGCGCCGCCGGCCGAAGACGCATCCGCGCCCGAAGCCAACGACGCCATCGACACGGCCGCCGATCCCGCTGCCGACCAGCCTGCCGAGCCCGCCGAGCGCGAGCCCGAGGCGAAAGTCGAGGAGCAGGAGCCGGCATTGGCTGCGTCGTTCTGACACGGCATGGCCCCTCACGGGGCCATGTCGCTTCTCCTCCCGCATCCGCCGCGTCCCCAGGACGCGCGCTTGCGCATTTCATCCCCCGAGTTCCACGTGGTCTCACGGCCGCGCGGTTGTCGCATTTCTCCAAGGAGAACCACTATGTCTCTCGCCACACGCTTTTCGCATCGTTCCCCGTACTGCGCGCGGACCGTCCGCTCTCGGATGACCAGATCCGCGCCGTGGCGCCCAGCATCTTCGCCGATGAACCACACGGCAGCCGGTCCGATCGGTATGCCTACATACCGACCTCGACCGTGCTCTCCAAGCTGCGCACGGAGGGCTTCGAGCCGTTCATGGTCTGCCAGACCCGCGTGCGCAACGAGGATCGACGCGAGTTCACCAAGCACCTCATCCGACTTCGCCATGCGAGCCAGATCAACGGCGACGAGGCGAACGAGATCATCCTGGTCGTGCGACGTGAAGTCGCCTGATTAATTGTTCCAACGGGGGAAACCCCGAAGAGGAACCTGATGTTCCGTCATCAGTAGCCTACCGGCACATGCAAGACTGGTAACGGTCTTGTGTGAAGCTGCCGGGACAATGTAGCCGGGCCTTTGGGCCGTGCTGAAGCCGTGAGGATTAAGCATTATCTGCGAGCATCAATGCGGATACGGAGCTAGGCTGGGTGGTATGACCAACGCAAGTGAACTGCTGATAAACGCCGTTATGATTGACAAGCCAAAGATGCTGACAGGCTTGAACCAAAAGGTACGCGGTCGGTTACTCCAGTTATCAGTTGGAGTACACGGACACAACGACCGCCGGTGAATAGGCAGGGTCTAACCCACCTCGTTAATCAGGTGAAACACGGTAAGCCCGTATTGCTGCCCTCCGGGCAGGCAAACCGTAAGGAATGCTGATGGTGGTGCGGGTATAGGAATGTGGAAAAAGCGAATGCCGCCCTGTAATGGGGTGGATAGGGATTGAGCCGCAAGGCGACATCACCCCACGTGAAAGCGGGCAGACTTCCACTTGGTCTTTCTCTACGAGAGAACTTGTCCAACCTTCTTCAAGAGGGAATTGCAGATGACTACGCAAGAAATTGCTTGCGCGGGTGCGCCCTCACGCGAATCGGTCGCATGGCACAGCATCGACTGGGCCAAGCATCACCGTGAAGTGCGGAGGCTCCAAGCGCGTATCGTAAAGGCTGCACAGGAAGGGAAACACGGCAAGGTGAAAGCCTTGCAGTGGATTTTGACCCACTCGTTCAGCGGCAAAGCATTAGCCGTCAGACGAGTTACCGAGAACCAAGGCAAGAAGACGCCGGGTGTGGATGGCATCACGTGGTCCACCCCGGAATCCAAGTCTCAAGCCATGTTGTCAATCAAGCGGCGCGGGTATCGTCCCCAACCGCTGAAGCGTGTCTACATTCCCAAAGCCAACGGGAAGATGCGGCCGCTGGGTATCCCGACCATGAAGGACAGGGCAATGCAGGCGTTATACCTGCTGGCTCTCGAACCCGTGGCCGAGACTACAGCGGATCGGTGCTCTTTCGGGTTCCGACCTGCAAGATCCACGGCAGATGCAATAGAGATGTGCTTTGTATCATTGTCTCGACGGCATTCCCCGCAATGGATTCTTGAAGGCGACATCAAGGGCTGCTTCGACAACATCAGCCATGACTGGTTGCTTGGCCACATACCGACGGATCGCACGATCCTGAAGAAATGGCTCAAAGCCGGATACATGGAAGATCGGCAACTTTTCCCAACCGAAGCTGGTACTCCGCAAGGAGGCATCATCTCGCCAACACTGGCGAACCTCGTTCTGGATGGCCTTCAGGCTGAACTGCGTGCAAGGATCGGAAGAACCCGGTACGTGGGCGGCAAACAGGTCAAGCTAGGAGTCAACTATGTGAGGTATGCGGACGACTTCATCGTGACAGGACGCTCGAAAGAGCTACTTGAGCAGGAAGTCATGCCGCTGGTCGAGGAATTCATGCAGGAACGGGGGCTCACGCTCTCTCCCGAGAAAACCAAGATCACGCACGTAGACGAGGGCTTCGATTTTCTTGGTCAAAATATTCGCAAGTACAACGGCAAGCTGTTGATTAAGCCATCGAACGCGAATGTAGCGACTTTTCTGGGAAAGG
>CAADIZ010000031.1_pt1 | contig 66833 bp, 59 predicted proteins | sample 2381461 | NCBI WGS metagenome assembly CAADIZ01 (sample SAMEA5147531, study PRJEB30075) | plant metagenome | biome: Evergreen rainforest; feature: Forest; material: Leaf | place: Madagascar | collected 2016-11
GTCCAAGGATTGAGGCCGACACATCCGCTGTCGCTGTTGCTGCGGGCGGCCAAGCTCTCGCGCAGCACGTTCTACTACCATCACAAGGCGCAAGGCGCGGTCGACAAGTACGCCGCGCTCAAGGCCAGGATCAGTGCCGTGCATGCGCGCCACAAGGGCCGCTATGGCTACCGGCGCATCACTGCCACGCTGCGCCAGGCGGGCCAGTGCGTGAACCACAAGACGGTGCAAAGGCTGATGCAGGCGCTGGGGCTGAAGTCCTTGGTGCGTCCGAAGAAATATCGTTCGTATCGGGGCGAGGTGGGCCGCGTGGCGCCGAACCTGCTGGCGCGCCAGTTCGAGGCCGACCGGCCCAACCAGAAGTGGGTCACCGATGTGACCGAGTTCAAGGTACGTGGCCAGAAGCTGTATCTGTCGCCGGTGATGGACCTGTACAACGGTGAGATCGTGGCCTACGAGACCAGCGAGCGTCCGTTGTTCGGACTGGTTGGAAATATGCTCAAGAAGGCCTTGCGCCGCCTGTCGCCAGGCGACCAACCGCTGCTGCACTCGGACCAGGGCTGGCAGTACCAGCAGCCCAGCTACCGGCGCATGCTGGCCGATCGTGGCCTCACGCAAAGCATGTCGCGCAAGGCCAACTGCCTGGACAATGCCGCCATGGAGAGTTGGTTCGCCACGCTCAAGACCGAGTGCTTCTACCTGAACCGCTACGACAGTATCGACCAGCTACAGAAAGCCATCGGCCAGTTCATCCACTACTACAACCACCAACGCATCCGGCTCAAACTCAAAGGCCTGAGCCCGGTGCAATACCGGACCCAGGCCTTGGCCGCCTAGACTTTTAAACTGTCCAACTTCTGGGGGTCAGTTCACATCGGCCACGCCCTTTTTCCACTCACGCAAGCGTGTGCTGGAGAGCGGCATCCGTTCAGCCGCGGCCCACGAACGGCATCTTGGTGGCCATGACCGTGTGGAACAGCACATTCGCCTCCAGCGGCAGGCTGTCCATGTACAGCACCGACTGGCCCACGACCGCGACGTCCATCAGCGGCTCGACGGCGACCTCGCCGTTGGCCTGGGGCACGCCCTTGCCCATGCGCGCGGCAAGATCCGTCAGCGCATTGCCGATGTCGATCTGCCCGACCGCGATGTCATGGGCGCGGCCGTCCAGCGAGGCGGTCTTGGTCAGGCCCATGACCGCGTGCTTGGTGGCGGTGTAGGCGATGGAGTTCGGGCGCGGCGCGTGGGCCGAGATCGAGCCGTTGTTGATGATGCGCCCGCCACGCGGCGACTGGTCGCGCATGACGCGGAAGGCCTGCTGGATGCAATAGAACATGCCGTTCAGGTTGGTGTTCACCACGTCCTGCCATTGCTCCGGCGTCCAGTCGATGAAGGAGCCCGGGGGGTTGCCACGGCCGGCGTTGTTGAAGAGCAGGTCGACCCGGCCGAATTTTTCGACCGCCGTGTCGAAGAGGCGGCGCACCGCGGCCGGGTCCGTCACGTCCGTCGGCACGCACAGCACGCGGTCGCCCGCGCCGTGCTTCGCCTGCGCCTCATCGCGCGTCTCTTCCAGGTTCGCTGCCCGCCTGCCGGCGAGCACCACGCGATAGCCTCCTCCCAGCAATGCCAGCGCAACCGCGCGGCCGATGCCGGAGCCGGCACCCGTGACCACGGCGACTTTTCCACCACTCATCGTTGACTCCTTGTTGTTGTGTGAACGGCAATCCGCGCGGCATGTGTGCCCAGGCGCAGGCGTTTTGCAGAACGTACGCGACCGCCAACAATCAGGGGACTGCGCCTGTTGTGATCAATAAAAGAAGGGTGATAACAGTGCGGGTTGTTCCGACTTGGCCAGCATGGCAGCAAGGTCTGCGGCACGAAGATTGCGATTCAGGAATTCCGAGGCCACCTCGTCGTTGAAGTCGGCGTTGCGCGTGTAGCGAATTTCACGCGATTTGTCCTGGGCCAACGGTTGGAAGTCGAAAATTTCCTTGCTTGCGATTCGGTTCACCAGGGATTGCTGGGCCGCTTCCACAGCTTTCATGGTGAAAACAAAGGGGCCTTCCTCTCCTTCCTCTTTTAGTACCGGGAGCGCGTGGTAAAGCATCGGACCGCTATCCAGGCCCTTTGACAACAGATGAATCGTCGAACCAACGTATTCGGGCTTGTTGTCGTAGAGCGCCCAAAAATTGCAGGAGGAGCCCCGGTAATAGGGGGACACGCCCATGTGAATGTTGAGTGCCTTGCTGGATGTTAGGAAGTCGATCAGCCACCCTTTGATGTAGCTCGCGCCAAATACGACATATAACTCTGACGAGAGTGCGTCGGCCAACTGTTCTTGGGAAAGGAGGTTCAAGTCTCCCAACTTGACCGAAAGCGTTTTGACGTTGTTTCGAGAGAAGGAGATATCGCCGTATAACGAACGTTCCGCTGCGATGACACTATCGAAATACCGCTGCATGACTTCCGTTTTTTTATAGAAATCCTGCACTTTGCCGGGGAAGACGGTATTGCATTCCAATACCGAGTAGACGGTGTTGCAAACGGACGCGAGCTTGTTGACCAATGCCAGGTGCCGCGGCTGATTGCTAGTGAAAACAGTTATTTTCATTGGTGCATCGCCTTATATACGTTGGCGTGATCATCGCGCGGAACCTCCAGGTTGGAGCTGATGTGCGTGACGCTGTTGTTGCTGCGAAAACCGATCTTGATTCCAAATCGGCGCAAGATGTCGAGCGTTTCACCATTGTAGTTGCCGCAAGGGTGTGACATCGCTATCGGCGCCACGCCAAGCATGGCACGTAAATGTTCGAAGTTCTTATCGTATTCCCGCTGTTGCGTCTGCCGGTCGCACATATGCAGCGTCGTGGGATGCGAATAGGAATGCAGGCCGACGATATGTCCACTGTTGTGCAGGTTCCTAACATTCGTCTCGCTCATCCACAGCTTCTCGGACGCGCGTGCAATATTGAAGGAGCGTTTCTCCATGAGGCGATCCATGATCGCCTCATAACGAGCTTTCCCCAGCACGAGGTCTCGCAGGTAGCGAAACCATTTGTCGTTGGCGCTGTAGAACGGAAAGCTGGCCAGATAGGTTTTCTCGTCGAAATCCTTCAGCGCGGTCGAATAGGCATCGCCGAGTAATGATGCAGCTTCCAGAAAAAACTGGGAATAGAAGTCATCGATGCTCTTGTACTCGGTGGTCCGGAAATAACGATAGACTTCCAGCGGGTCTGGGTCACCGCAAAATGGTGATGAGTACACGAAGAAGAAGGCTTTGATGTTTTTTCGGTCAAGTATGGGCGCCGCGACATCGTATTGACAGAGCAGCGCGTCATCGAAGCTCAGGCAGATATGGTCTGCGCTGAGGCTGTCATTGCCTAGCCGGGCAAGATATTCGTCTGCGCCGATGAGCTGATAACGCGCGCTCAGCCAGTCGATCATGCTCTCGAAATCTTGCGCCGACAGAGATCCCTGACTCACTGGGTGCGTCTGATCATGGAAGTGGTGGAACATAATCGAATGGGTATAACCCTGCTGCTCCGCCATGGCACGCAGTCCTTCTCGCCAGCTAAATGAAATGGCGATGATCGTAACATGGGTGGCCATGGCATTTTCCGTTCCGCCCGGCACTCAATGAGGGCAGGCACCAGCGCGCGCGGAAGGCCATCGGTCTTGTCGCGATATGCGGAGATCGCTGCTGCCCTCGTCCGCCATCGCGCGTGCTGCCAGGACCTGCCCATTTTCAGATGCCTGGTTGTCTCCATGTGAAGGCCTGTTCATGAAGGTTTATCCTACCTATCGTTAGGTAGTGTTATATATTCGGGGTTCTTCGATGGAGTGCGCGATGACCCCTGCCTTGTCGGAAAAGCCTGCCCCTGTGGGGGCGGCTCTGGTGCTGCTGCTTGCCTTGCTGACCGCCCTGGATGCCATGGCCATCGACATGTACCTGCCCGGCATGCCCGCCATTGCGGCGGATTTCGGCGTGTCCGCCGGCCGTATCCAGCAGACGCTCTCGGTCTTCCTGGCAGGGCTTGCCATCGGGCAAGGGCTGTATGGCCCCCTGCTGGACCGATACGGCAGACGCGTGCCCTTGCTCATCGGCGTGGCGGTGTTCGTGGCGGGCTCGGTGATGGCGGCGCTGGCGCCCTCCGTGGAGTGGCTGCTGGCCGCGCGCTTCCTGCAGGCGCTGGGCGCGGCGGCGGGGTTGGTCACGCCGCGCGCCATCGTGGCGGATCTCTGCACACTGGCAGAGTCGGCGCGGATCTTCTCGCTGCTGATGCAGGTGATGATGCTGGGCCCCATCCTGGCGCCGATCCTGGGCGGCTACCTGCTGGGGCACGGGGGCTGGCGATCCATCTTCTGGATGCTGGCGGCCTTGGGCGCGGCGGGTTGCGTGTGGGGCTGGCGCGCGATCCCCGACAGCCTGCCGCGCGCCCGACGCGTGCCGATGGCGCCGCGCGCCATGTTCAGTGCCTACGCGGGACAGCTGGGCCGGTCGGCCTTCATGGCCTATACGCTTGCCGGCGGTTGCATCCTGGGTTCGCTGTTCGTCTACATCAGCGGGGCCGCCTTCGTGTTCACCGGCCATTTCGCGCTGACGCCCGAGACCTTCAGCTATGTCTTCGCGGGCAACTCGGTGGCGCTGGTGCTGGGCGGCGTGCTCAGCAACGCCTTGCTCAAGCGGCGCCAATCCGCCCAGGGTGTCATGGTGGCGGGCATGGCCTTGCATACCCTGGCAGGCGGGGCGCTGTTCCTGGCGGCGGGATCGGCGGCGATCACCCTGCCGGTGTACGCGGGGCTGCTGGCCGTGGCGGTGGGTGCCCTGGGGCTGGTCTTCGGCAACCTGACCGCGCTGACCATGCACCATGCGGGCAAACAGGCGGGGGTGGCATCGGCGCTGATGGGCATGCTGCATTACCTGCTGGCGGCAGTCATCGGCTACGCCGTCAGCCTGTGGGGGCAGGATATCGCCGCGCTGCCCCTGGCCGTCGCGGCCTGCGGCGCCGCGGCCCTGCTGCTGGCGTGGCGCGCTCAGGCCTTGGCGTCAGCGGGCGCCAGGGCGGCGTCGAACACGGCCCAGATTGACTTCAAGCGGCGCTGATACTTGGCGTGCCCGCCGTACAGCAGCTCGCTTTGCAGGCAGTCGATCATGGCCATGCATTGCATGGCCAGCACGTCCACGCTCAGGCGGCTGGCATTGGGCACGCAAGGCGAGCCGCGCAGCGCGGTTTTCAGGATGGCTTCCAGCTCCGCCATGAAGTCGTGCAGCGGCGGCATGACGTCGTCCAGCAGGTGGGCGGGCGGCATCCACAGCGCGCGCATCCAGAATTGCACGCGCGGTGAGGCATCGAAGCGCTCCTGGATGCTGGCCAGGTATTGGTGTATCTGCCGCTTGGTGGTCTTGCCGCCTTTCAGCACGTCCCGCGCGTAGGCCAGCTCCGTTTCCACCACGATGGGGACGAGGCTGAGATAAAGCGCGTCCTTGTTGCGGAAGTGCGCATAGATCGAGGGCTTCTTGATGCCGACATCGGCAGCGATCTCGGCCATGGACGTGGCGTCGTAGCCTTGCTGGGCGAAGCGGGCGAGGGCGGCCTCCTGGAGGCGGGCGGCGGTCAAGATGAGGTTTCCATGGCGAATTGCGAAGGGTGGTGACAGTGTCCTACCGATAGGTCGGCACGGCAAGCCGGGCAGGGGCGCCCGGCGCTATGCGTAAGGGGCAGGCAAGAAGTGGCGGCCGCAGGTCTTGGTGAGGCCTGGACACACAGCGAAACAGGCTTCGGAGGCCCCTGGGCTTTAGCGTTCGGCTGATAGACAGCTTCGACGCAGCGGCAAAGCAAGGGGACGCGCATGGCGAGCACCAAGAACGACCTGAAGTACCGGCCCGGCGACCAACCCACCGGCGGCTGGGGATCGGTGAGATCACTGGTCAAGCACGCGACGCGCCAGCGCGCCTACGCCAGCATTCCTGCCCTGCTGCGCGAACACAACAAGCCGCGCGGCTACATGTGCACCAGCTGTGCCTGGGCCAAGCCCGGCCAGCCGCACATGGCGGAATTCTGCGAGAACGGGGCGAAGGCCACGTTCTGGGACCTGACGCCCAAGCGCACCACGCCTGCGTTCTTCGCACGTCACACGGTGACGGAACTGCTGGACTGGGATGACTACGATCTCGAGAACGAAGGACGGCTGACGCACCCGATGCGCCACGACGCCGCAACCGACAAGTACGTCGAGGTGAGCTGGGAAGAAGCGTTCGCGGATATCGGGGAGAAGCTGAAGTCCTTCGATCCGAAACGGGTGGTGTTCTATGCCTCCGGCCGCGCGTCGCTGGAGGCGTCGTACATGTACCAGTTGCTTGCGCGACTGTATGGCAACAACAATCTTCCCGACAGCTCGAACATGTGCCACGAGACGACCTCCGTCGGCCTGGCGCAGAGCCTGGGCACGCCGGTTGGCACGGTGCTGCTGGAGGACTTCGAGCAGACCGATTGCATCCTGTCGTTTGGCCAGAACGTCGGCACCAACGCGCCCCGGCTCTTGCATGCCTTGCAGGCCGTCCGTGAACGGGACGCACCAGTCATCGTCTTCAATCCCCTGCGCGAAAGGGGGTGGGAGAGTTTCGTCAATCCGCAGCGGCCGGGACAGATGCTGACGAATTCGCCCACGCTTATTGCGACCCAATATCACCAGGTGCGCGCTGGCGGAGACATTGCGGCCATGATGGGCATGGCCAAGACAGTGCTGAGGCTGGATGATGCTGCCCGCGAAAGCGGCGATGCGCGCGTGCTAGACCCTGCATTCATTGCCCGGCACACCGACGGATTCGCGGACTTCGAGGCCCTGGTGCGCAGGACCTCATGGCAGGATATCGAGCGCGAATCGGGCTTGCCGCGTTCGGCGCTGGAGGCGGCCGGAAACACTTTTGCGCGCGCCCGTTCGGTGATCGCCATCTATGGCATGGGACTCACGCAACATCGTCTCGGCCTGGACAACGTCCAGATGCTGGTCAACCTGTTGCTGATGGGCGGCCATATCGGCCGGCCGGGAGCGGGAGTCTGTCCGGTGCGTGGCCATTCCAATGTCCAGGGCCAGCGTACGGTGGGCATCGCGGAGAAGACGGCCCTCGTGCCGCTGGCGGCGCTGGGCGAGCGCTACGGTTTCGCGCCGCCCCAGGAGGATGGCCTGAATACCGTGGAGGCCTGCGAGGAGATCGTCGCGGGGAGGATCCAGGCGTTCGTCAGCCTGGGCGGCAACTTCATCCGCGCCATCCCGGATACCACCGTGATGGAGTCGTCCTGGCGGAGCATGGATCTGTCCGTGCAGATCGCCACCAAGCTCAACCGCAGCCACCTGGTCACGGCACGCACGAGCTATCTGCTGCCGACCCTGGTCCGTTCTGAAATCGACGAGCAGGCGACGGGCCCGCAGATCGTGACGATGGAAGACTCCACGACCTGTATCCACGTTTCCCGCGGCCAGCACGCGCCGGCCAGTCCGCACCTGCTTTCCGAACCACGTATCGTGGCCGGGCTGGCCAAGGCTGCTTTGCCGCCCAATTCCAGGGTGCCCTGGGGCGCATGGGCGGACGACTACGCGCAGGTCCGTGACGAGATCGCGCACATGTTCCCCGCCGATTTCCATGATTTCAATGCGCGCATGGACGTGCCTGGCGGGTTTCCGCGCCACGTGGCGGCCCGCCAGCGTGAGTGGAAGACGGATAGCGGCAAGGCGAACTTTCTGTTGCCGCAGGCCCTGTCGGCGAGCTTCGATGACGGCAAGGATCCGGATGTGCTGCGCCTGGTCACCTTGCGCTCCAACGATCAGTTCAACACGACGGTTTACGGCTACGACGACCGGCTGCGCGGCATCCACGATTCGCGCATGATCATCATGATGAACCGGGAAGACCGGTTGCGTCTCGGCATTCCCGAGGATGGCGACGTGCGCCTGACGACGGCCGTGGAGGACGGTGTGCCGCGTACCCTGGGTGGGCTGCGGGTCATCGACTACGACCTGCCGGCGGGAACCTGTGCCGCCTATTACCCCGAGTGCAATGGCCTGATCCCGCTGTGGCAGCATGCCGAGCAGAGCAAGACGCCCGCCGCCAAGTCGGTGCCCGTGCGCGCCAGGGCGGATCACGGACGATGAGGGGCGGCGTATGAGCCAGGACACGACCGCGCCGCCACCGGGCGTACCGTCACGCAGAAACTCGCGGGCATCGTGTTGCCGGTCGGCGCATTCGTGGCCTTGGCGTACTGGGCGGCCTACGGTCGTGGATCGCGCCAGGCGGGATGGCTCCTTGCGTTGGCTGCTGCCGTTCAGCCAGCGTCGTGCGCCGGGCCGCCAGGCATGACCAGCGGCAGTCCCGCCACGTCCAGCCGCGCGCGCAGGATCTGTCCGTGGGTCGCGTTGGTCACGTAGAGGTCCCGGCCGTCCCCGCCGCCAAACGCCAGGTTGGTCGTGGAGCATCCCTCGGGCCCGCGCAGGACCTGCACCGGCTCCGCCCGGTGATTCAGCACCCACACATAGCCCAGTCCGGGATTGGCGACCAGCAGCCGGCCCTGCTGGTCCATCGCCAGGCCATCGGGGCCGCTCGCGCCATGGGACGTGAAGAACTGGCTGACCTTGGCGACGCTGCCGTCGGGCAGCAGCGGCACGCGCCAGACGCAGTTGCCGCGCGTCACTGCCAGATACAGCACGCGTTCATCCGGAGACAAGGCCACGCCGTTGGGACTGGGGACGTTGGCCAGCAACAGGTCCAGCTGCCCATTGGGGCGCAGCCGGTACAGGCGGCCGGAGGGATCATGCAGGCCGCTTTGTCCCTGGTCGGTGAAGTAGAGGTTGCCCGCGGTGTCGAACACCAGGTCGTTCACGCCCTTGAAGCGTTCGCTGTTGCGGCGTGCCAGGAACGCGCTGACCTTGCCGGAGGCGATGTCCAGCCGCATCAATCCGTTCTTGTAGTCGGTGATGAGCAGGGTGCCGGCGTCCAGGAATTTCATGCCATTGGGTTCGCCGTCGTACTCGGCGACCAGCGTCCATTCGCCAGCAGGATCGATGCGGAAGATGCGGCCCCAGGGGATGTCCGTGACGTACAGGTTGCCCGCGCGGTCGAAGACCGGGCCTTCCAGGAACGAGTCCGTGAGGGTGCCGCCACGGTTGGCGTCGGCCCAGTCGCTGCGGGCGTGGCGGCGGAAAGCCTCGGGCAGGGACGTGAACAGCGCGAGATCGCTGACCTGGGGAGCGTTGAGCAGGAACATGAAGGAGATCGTCGTCGGCAGGCAAGAAGGAATTGCCGCCATGACACCATGGCGGCGGGGCATCGTTCAATCCAGGCTGATCTTGCCCGCCTTGACGACCTCTGCCCACTTGGCGCTTTCCTTCTGCAGGAAGGCCGAGAAGTCGGCGGGGGTGGAGCCTGCCGGCTGCGCACCCAGGTCCGACAGGCGCTGCTTGACCTCTGCCTCATCCAGCACCTGCACCAGCGCGTCGTGCAGCGTGGCGCTCACGGCGTCGGGCGTGCCCTTGGGCAGGAAGAGGCCGTTCCATTCATAGGCCTCGTAGCCGGGCACGCCGGATTCCGCCACGGTGGGCACGTCGGGCAGTCGCGCTGAGCGTTGCGGCGAGGACACCGCCAGCGCGCGCAGCTTGCCGGTGGAGACCAGCGGATAGGCCGCGGCCACGGTGCTGAACATGAAGTCCACCTGGCCGCCCATGACGTCGACGATGGCGGGGCCACCGCTCTTGTAGGGGATGTGGACCATGTCCAGGCCCAGCTTCTGGCGGAACAGTTCGGCAGCCAGGCGTTGCACGGTGCCGCTGCCGCCCGAGGCGAAATTGATCGTGCCGGGCTTGGCCTTGGCCGCCTCCACCAGCGACGTCACGTCCTTGAAGGGCGAGTCGGGCTTGACGATCAGCGCGTTGGGTTGCAGCAGCACGAGCGACAGCGGTTGCAGGGCGTCCGCGGCGAAGGGCATCTTGGCGAACAGTTGCGGGTTGATGGAGTAGGGCGTGGCGTCGTAAAGCACGGTGTAGCCATCGGCCGGCGCGCGCGCCACGAAATTGGCGCCGATGGTGCCGCTGGCGCCAGGCTTGTTCTCGACGACGATGCTCGTGCCCAGTTTGTCGGCCATGCGATTGGCGAGCAGGCGGGCGACGGTGTCCGAGGCGCCGCCAGGCGCGTAGGGCACGACGATGGTGATGGCGCGTTCGGGGAAGGCAGCGTGGGCGGCCGCGGCCGTCAGGGAAAGGGCGGCAAGGCACATCGCCGCGATGGCGTTGCGAGGGGTCATGGCGTTGTCTCCGGTTATTGGAATGATGACTGCGGTGGCGCTGTGTCAGAAGGCCTGGGCGTGGCCCTTGCGAGACAGCACGTCCAGGACGTTGCGCGCGGCGGTGACGCCCATGTTCACATAGGCGTCGCTCGTGACGCCGCCGATGTGCGGGCTGAGGATGAAACCCGGCTGGTGCTGGAAGGGATGGCCTGCCGTCATGGGTTCGACCGCGAAGCTGTCCAGGCCCGCGGCGCGCACCTGCCCGCTGCGCACCGCCGCCAGCAGCGCCGCTTCGTCGATCAGGCCGCCACGGGCCGTGTTGACCACGATGACACCGGGCTTGCAGCGTGCCAGCGTGCCGGCGTTGATGAGGCCGCGGTTGTCGTCGGTCAGTGGGCAGTGCAGCGAGATGGCATCGGCCTCGCGCCAGAGCGTGTCCAGGTCCACGGCGCGCACATGGTCGGGCAGGTCGCGTGCGTAGGGGTCGTGGCCGATCACCTTCGCATCCAGCGCATGGGCCATCTTCGCGAAGCGCAGGCCGATGGCACCCAGGCCGATGAGCCCGACGGTGCGGCCCTGCAGCTCCAGGCTCTTGTGCGTGGCCTTGTCCCAGTGGCCGCCATGCATGCGGCCATCCAACTGCGGCACGGACTTGGCGCAGGCCAGCAGCAGCGCCAGTGCCTGTTCGGCCACGGCGGCCGCATTCACGCCCACGGCGGCCACCACCGCGACGCCATGCGCCTGGGCGGCTGCCTTGTCGATGGTGTCGGTGCCGCTGCCGTGCTTGGAGATCACCTTCAGCGACGGCGCGGCCTCGATGGCGGCGCGCGACACGCCGTTGTAGCGGACGATGATGGCGACAGGGTCGTGCAGCCTGCAGAGGCTGACGATGTCGGCCTCCGCCGGCGTCTTGCCGGCGTACACCACGTCGTAGCCGTCCAGCAGCGCCACGGCCTGGGGCGCCAGGTCGGCAGCCGTGACGAGGATGGTGCCGCGTGTCACAGCGACTCTCCTTCCTTCAGGGCGCCGGCCGCGCGCAGGGCCGCGGGCAGCCATGTCGACGCGGTGTCGCCGCGCGCGATGGCTTCCAGGCGGGCAGCCTCGTCGGCCACCTTCTTCTGCGCCAGCGCCATCATGGCGGGCGCCTTGGCGCGTTCGACGACGACCACGCCGTCCGCGTCACCGACGATGAGGTCGCCCGGCTGCACGGCGACACCGCCCACGGAGATGGGGTGGTTGATGCGGCCCGGCACGAACTTGGTGGGACCGGCGGGATTGAAGCCCGCGCTGAAGACCGGGAAGCCCAGTTCCAGGATGTCCAGCTTGTCGCGGATGGCGCCGTCGATGACGACGCCGCCCAGGCCGAGCTTCTTGCAGGCGCTGAGCATCAGCGTGCCCATCAATGCCGCGGTCTGGTCGCCCTTGCCGTCGACGATGATGATGTCGCCCGGCTTTGCCAGGGCGATGGCGGCGTGGATCATCAGGTTGTCGCCAGGGCGCACCTCGACCGTGAAGGCCGGGCCGGCCAGCGCCATGCGTTCATGCACGGGCGCCACGCGGGCGTGCAGCGTGCCGCGGCGTCCGGCCACGTCGGCCAGGATGGCGGTCTGGAATCCGGCTGCCTGCTTGACGACTTCGGGGCTGACGCGTTCGAAGTCACGGATGATGTCGGGAAGTTGGCTCATGATGGGTCTGCGAGGGATGGGGGGAAAGCAGGCATCAGTCGGCGCGGGCGCCCGATTCCTGCACGATGCGTTCCCAACGGGTCCTTTCCTTGCTGATCAGTTCACCGAACTCCTGCGGGGAACTGGTCAACACGGCGGCGCCCTGGGTCTGGTAGTGCTGCTGGGTGGCGGGATCCTTCACCGCCTTGGTGAACGCGGCATTCAGGGCCTGGACCACGTCTTGCGGCAGGCCCGCGGGACCGGCCAGGCCGAACCACGTCACGGCCTCGAAACCCGGCACGCCGGACTCGGCGAAGGTGGGGACGTCGGGCAGGTCGGCGGTGCGGGCCCGCGAGGTCACGGCCAGGGCGCGCATCTTGCCGTTGCGGATGTGGCCGATCAGGGTCGGCACCGACGACATGTACATCTGGATCGCGCCGCCGATCAGGTCGTTCGCGCCCTGCGATGCGCCCTTGTAGGGGATGTGCGTGAGCTGGATGCCGGCGGCCTTCTGGAACTGCTCGGTGGCCAGGTGCGAGACCGTGCCGTTGCCCGAGCTGGCGTAGTTCAGGACGCCCGGTTGGCGCTTGGCGTCGGCCACCATGTCGGCCAGCGTCTTGTGGGGGGAGTTGGCCGCCACGGCCAGCACCAGCGGCGCATCGGCGATGAGGCCGATGGGCGTCAGGTCCTTCTGCGGGTCATAGGGCAGGTTGGGGTAGAGGCTGGGGTTGATCGACAGGTTGCTGGTCTGGCCCAGCACCAGCGTGTAGCCATCGGCCGGGGCCTTGGCCACCATGTCGACGCCCAGGTTGCCGCCCGCGCCGGGACGGTTCTCGGTGACGATGCTCCAGCCGGTGTCGCTGGCCACCTTGTTGGCGGCCGCGCGCGCCAGCGCATCGGTGCCGCCGCCGGGCGGGAAGGGCACGATGAGGCGGATGGGTTTTTCGGGATAGGCGGCCTGAGCGGCCAGGGGCAGGGCGGAGCAGGCCAGGGCCAGGCCTGCGAGCGCGACGCGCAAGGTTTTCATTGCAGTCTCCGATCTTGTTCTGGTGTGACTGCATTCTCAGCGTATGTTCCGCTCTGTACAATAGCGTCTCGCACAGCAGAACATGTTCCATGCCATGAACCATCTCCCGCAAGACGATCCCGCTGCCAACGAGGGCGAGGGCGTCACTGCCGTGCGCCGCGCCATGCGCATCCTCCAGGCCTTCGGGGTGCAGGACGCACACTTGTCGCTGGCCGAGCTCAGCCGGCGCACGGGCTATCACCGTTCCACCGTGTTGCGCCTGGCGCGCACGCTGGCCATGGACGACTACCTGGCCCAGCGCGCCGACGGCACCTGGCGGCTGGCGCGGGCCGCGGGCTGGCTGGGCGCGTGCTACCAGGCCACTTTCAACGTGCATGACGTGGTCGAGCCGCTGCTGCGCGAGTTGAGCCTGGCGACCGGGGAAAGCGCGACCTTCTATGTGCGCGAAGGGAACCAGCGCATCTGCGTGGTGCGGGTGGAAGGCCCGAAGGCCATCCGCCACCACGTGCGGCTGGGGGCGGGCCTGCCGCTGGACCGGGGCAGCCCGGGACGGGTCATCCTGGCGTTCTCGGGCGAGCCCGGTGAACCGTATGAATCCATCCGGCGTGCGGGCTACATGATGTCGCTGGGCGAACGGGATGCCGAGGTGTCCAGCATCTCCGCGCCGGTCTATGGCATGAACTGGGCGCTGTTCGGCGCCATCTGCATTTCAGGCCCGATCTCGCGGCTGAGCGAGGCGGTGCTGACGCAGCACAAGGAAGTGGTGCTGGCCGTGGCGGGGAAGCTGTCGCGGGCGATGATGGGCGGGCGGCAGGGCGGAGCATCTGCCCGGCCGATGTCGCCGTAGCGCCCGGACTGTCGCTTCACTTCCCCTGGAACCGCGGCTTGCGCTTCTCCGCGAACGCCGCCTTGCCTTCCTTGTAGTCCTCGCTGGCGTAGCACGCAGCAATCATGGCGTGCGCCGCATCCATGTCACGTTCGGCCGGGTCGCGCTCCAGTTCCAGGAAGACGCGCTTCAACGCGCGCAGTGTCAGCGGCGCATTGGCGGCGATGCCTTGCGCGTACTCACGCACCCGCGCCTCCAGCGCCTGCGGCTCGGCCACTTCGTGCACCAGCCCGACGCGCAAGGCTTCCTGCGCGTCATAGCGCCTGCCGGTGAAGTACAGGTCACGCGCCTGGGCGCTGCCGATCAGGCGGTTCAGGCGGATCTGGCCTTGATAGCCATAGCCCAATCCCAGCTTCACCGCGGGAATGGCGAACACGGAATCGCTGGCGCAGATGCGGATGTCGCAGCTGGCCGCGTAGTCCATGCCGCCACCGATGCAATAGCCGCGCACCATGGCGATGGTGGGCTTGCCGCAGTGGTAGACCGAATCGTAGGAGCCTTGCGACAGCGCCTGGTATTTCTCGTTCTGCGCGGCGTCGGTGCGCACGGCGTCGAAGGTGGAGATGTTCGAGCCCGCGATGAAGGACCGGTCGCCCGCGCCTTTCAGCACGACCACGCGCACGTCCGGGTCCGCGTCGAAGCCGGCGATGATGCCGGGCACGGCCGCCGACATGTCCAGCGAGACGGCGTTGTGTTTCTCGACATGGTTGAAGATGACCCAGCCGATGGCGCCGTCCTTCTGTGCGACGACGCTTCCCTGTTGCTCGGACATGGTGCTGCTCCTTGATGCGTGGCGGCTCAGTCCGCCGATGATGGAGGGGAGGGCGCGGCGGCCTTGCAGGCCGCGCGCAAGGCCTCGGGCATGGCATGCGGCCGGCCCGTGCCTGCGTCCAGCCAGACCCAGGTGATGCGCGCGCGGGCGTGCAGCAACGCTGGGGCGTCGCCTTCCGCCTGCACGTGCAGGCAGAACAGTAGTTGCAGGCTGCTGTTGCCCGCGTGCGCGCAGGCGATGGAGACCGTGACCGTCGCGGGGTAATGCAGCGGCGCCAGGTATTCACACGCCAGGTTGGCCACCACGGGCGTGAGGCCAGGCGCGGACGTGGACAGCGACAGGGCTTGCGCCCATTGCAGGCGCGCCTCTTCCACGTAGCGCAGGAACACCGTGTTGTTGACGTGGCCGTCGGCATCCAGGTCGCCCCAGCGTACCGGGATGCGCGCCTGGAAAACCGGCGCGGGCGCCGGCTTGCCGTCGTCGGACAGTGTCAGCATGGGGGGCGTGCGTGGGGATGCTTCACAGTACGCCCTGTTCGCGCAGGTCCGCAATCTGTCCGGCCGAGTAGTTCAGCTCGCGCAGGATCTCCTCGGTGTCCTCGCCCCGGTCGGGTGCCGCGCTGCGCACCTGGCTGGGCGTGCGGCTCATCATGAAGGGCTGGCCCACGACCTCCACCGGACCGATGCGCTTGTGCTTCACCGGCGTGGCGATGCCCAGGTGCCGCACCTGCGCGTCGGCGAAGACTTCGTTCATGCGGTTGATGGGGCCCGCCGCCACGTGGCATTCCTCCATGCGCACCATCCACTCGGCGGTGCTGCGCTGCCGGGTGAGCGCGCTCAGCTCGGCATTCAAGGCGGCGCGGTTGTCGGAACGGCCCTGCTCGGTGCTGTAGGGCTCGCGCTCCATCAGCTCGGGCACCTCCAGCGCCGTGCACAGCCGCCGGAACATGGCCTGCTCGCCCGCGGCGATGTTGATGTAGCCGTCGGCGGTGGGATAGACCCCGGTGGGGATCGAGGTGGGGTGGTTGTTGCCGGGCTGCCCGGGAATCTCCTTCAGGAACAGCCAGCGCGCGGCCTGGAAGTCGCACATGGCGATCATGGCCTGCAGCAGCGACACCTGCACCCACTGGCCCTGGCCGGATTCCTCGCGTTCCAGCAAGGCGGTCATGATGGCCATGGCGCAATACAGCCCCGCGCCCGTGTCCGCCACGGCGATGCCGGTGCGCATGGGGCCATGGGAAGGATCGCCCGTGATGGACATGAGCCCGCCCATGCCTTGCACGATGTGGTCGAAACCCGGCCGCTTGGCGTAGGGTCCGTCCTGGCCGAAGCCCGAGATGCTGGCGTAGACGATGCGCGGGTTCACCGCCTTGAGCGTTTCATAGTCGATGCCCAGGCGGAACTTCACGTCGGGACGGAAGTTCTCGGCCACCACGTCGGCCTGCTTCACCAGTTCCAGGAAGATCTCGCGGCCCTTGGGGTCCTTCAGGTTGAGCGTCAGCGAGCGCTTGTTGCGGTGCAGGTTCTGGAAGTCCGGCCCGTCGCGCAGGCCGCCCCAGCCATCGCTGACCTCCATGTGGTCGGGGCTTTCGATCTTGATGACGTCCGCGCCCCAATCCGCGAACTGGCGGATGCAGGTGGGGCCGGCGCGCACGCGGGTCAGGTCCAGCACGCGGAAGCGCTTGAGCGGACCTTCGCGTTGGGCTGTGGCCGGGAACGCGGCTTCAGTTTGCATGTTCACGTTCTGCCTCGCGGGAAGAAAGGTTGGCGCCGCCGCCCTGTTGCGGCTGCAGGTCGACCAGCAGGTTGCCGCGCGCGTCCACGGCGGCGCGCGCCAGGTCGGGGAGGATCAGCGTGGAGGAGGCTTCCTGCACGATGGCCGGGCCGGCGATGGCCTGGCCGGCCTGCAGGGCGCTGCGCTCGTAGACCGGCACGTCGGCATAGGCCTGGCGCTCGCCCAGGTACATGCGGCGTTGGCCCGTCAGCGCCTGCGTGGCCGCCACGGAGCCTGTCTGCACGTCCAGCGAGCCGCTGCCGGCCTGGGCCGAGACGGCCACGCGGATGTTGATGACTTCGATGTCGCCGCTGGGCGGCAACTGGCCGAAGGTCTTGGCGTAGTTCGCCAGGAAGGCCTCGCGGATGCCGTCGTAGCTGTCGCGGCCATAGGGACCGGCGGGCAGGTCGGTGATGACCTCGAAACCCTGGCCCACGAAACGCAGGTCGGCGGCGCGTTGCACCTGCGCCGTCGCGCCCTGGCCCGGCAGCGTCGATTCGATGACCTGGCGTGCGTCGTCCTCGATATCTGCGTAGGCCTGCTCCAGTTCCTTCCAGTCGACGGTCTCCAGCTTCCAGCCGACGCTGACCATGCGGTCGATGCGCGCCGGCGCCATCAACAGGCCCAGCGCCGAGGCCACGCCCGCGCCCGGCGGGCAGATGACCTGGCGGATGCCCAGGCGCCGCGCGACTTCGCAGCCGTGCAGGGGGCCGCCGCCGCCGGTCAGCAGCAGGGCGAAGCGGCCGGCGTGGTGGCCGCGCTCGGCCACGTGCACGCGCGCCGCCGCGGCCATGTTCTCGTTGACGATGGAGTGGATGCCCCAGGCGAACTCGGGCACGTCCATGCCCGAACGCTCGGCCAGCGGCCGCATGGCATCCTCGGCCTTGGAAACGTCGATGGTCATGGTGCCGCCGGCGAAGGCCGCGGGGTCGAGGAAGCCCAGCACCAGGTTGGCATCGGTGACGGTGGGCTGCGCGCCGCCACGGCCATAGCAGGCGGGGCCGGGGTTGGAGCTGGCGCTTTCCGGGCCGACCTTCAGGAGACCCAGCGCGTCCAGGTGCGCGATGCTGCCGCCGCCCGCGCCGATCTCGATGAGCTTGATGGTGGAGATCGAGATCGGCAGGCCGCTGCCTTCGGTCAGGCGCTTCTCGCGGCTGGCCTCGAAGTGATGGGCGATGAGCGGCACGCCGCCATCGACGATGGCGAGCTTGGCGGTGGTGCCGCCCATGTCGAAGGCCAGGATGTCATCGACCTGCGCGCTGTGGCCGAAGAAGGCGCCGGCCAGGGCGCCCGCGGCTGGGCCGGATTCCAGCAGCTGGATGGGCACGCGCTTGGCCTCGGCCACGTGGGTCAGGCCGCCGTTGGACAGCATCATGAAGAGCGGCGCGCCGATGCCCAGCCTGGCGATCTCGGCGCACATGCGGTCCAGGTAGCCGTCGGCCAGCGGCTTCACATAGGCGTTGGCGACAGTGGTGGACGTGCGTTCGAACTCGCGGATCTGCGGCGACACCTCCGAGGAGATCGACACGAAGAGGCCGGGATGCGCCTTCTGGATGGCCTCGCGCGCCGCGCGTTCGTGCGCCGGATTCACATAGGCATGCAGGAAGACGATGGCGATCGACGAGACGCCGGCCTCGGCCAGGCGGCCGGCCTGCTCCACCGCCTGCTGGACGTCCAGCGCTTGCAGCACCGTGCCGTCCGGTCCCATCCGCTCGGTGACTTCCAGGCGATGGCGGCGCGGCACCAGCACGCGCGGCAGCTCGATGTGGAGGTCGAAGAGTTCGTACTTGTGTTCGCGCGCCATTTCCAGCGTGTCGCGGAACCCGGCGGTGGTGATGAGGCCGGTGGTGGCGCCCTTGCGTTCGATCAGCGCGTTGGTGAAGAGCGTGGTGGCGTGGATGACACGGTCGACCTCGGCGTAAACCATCCTTTCGCGTTCGAAGAGCGTGCGCACGCCCCGCACCGCGCCTTCATACGGGGCGTGGGGCGTGGTCAGTTCCTTGTGCGAGACGGATTTCCCGCTGATGTCGTCGTAGACCACGATGTCGGTGAACGTGCCGCCGATATCGATGCCCAGAGAGTATTTGCCTGCTGTCATTGCGATTCCCCAATCAGTGTTGCGCGGCGCGCGTGACGTAGCCGTCGGCGAGGTCGGCCGCCGCGGCGTCCTTCTTGCGGTCCTTGGCCGGGCCGTAGCCGCCGCCGCCCGGCGTGAGCAGCTCCACCACTTCGCCGGGATTGAGCACGTGCTGCACCTTCGGATTGACCGGCTTGCCGTTCAGGATGACCGCGCCCGGCGCGCCGGCCTCGCCGCCCGCCAGGCCTTGCGCCGCGGCCTCGGGGCGCGTGCGTTCGGCCATGAAGCTGACGACGATGGGCGTCTTGTTGCGGTTCTCCAGCGCGATCGCCTGGCCGGTGCCGCCGCGATGCAGGCCCGCGCCGCCGGCGTCGTCGCGCAGCTTGCGATGGCGCACGTGCAGGGGCGACATCTTCTCGATCATCTCCACCGGGGTGGACGAGATGTTGCTGGGCCAGGACAGGACGTTCGCGCCATCCTGCTTCTGCGACGCGCCATAGCCGCCGTTCATGAAGAAAAGGTTGGTGAAGGGCTTGCCGGTTTCCCGCACACCCGACAGGTTCACGCACCAGAGCGGCGAGCCCACCTGCGCGATGGCGCGCTCGGGCATGGCCTGCGACAGCGCGCCGATCACCATCATCGGCACGAAGTGGCCGATCAGCGCGCGCGCGCCGCCCGCCGCGGGCGGGGTGGAGTTCAGGATGCTGCCCAGCGGCGCCTTCACGTGGATGGGCGCCATCACGCCTTCGTTGTTGGGCACGTTGGGCAGCAGCACGGCGCGCAGGCCGTAGCAGGTGTAGGCGATGGTGTAGGCCAGGCAGACGTTGATCGAGCGCGGGACCTGGCCATCGGTGCCGGCGTAGTCCACCTCGATCTCGTCACCCTTCACGGTCAGCGTGATGGCCAGCTTCACCGGCTGGTCCAGGCCGTCGCTGACGGCGTGGTGGCGGTACTCGCCATCGGGCAGCGCGCGGATCGCATCGCGCATGGCCTTCTCCGAGCGCGCGTGGATCTCGGCGGCCAGGCCGTCCAGCGTGTCCAGCTTGCGCTCTTCCAGCAGCGCCAGCATGCGCGACTCGATCATGCGCAGCGCGGTGAACTGGGCATAGAGATCGCCCATGACCTGATCGGGTTCGCGCACGTTCTTGCGCAGGATCATTTCGAAGGTGGGGTCGATCTCGCCGCGGCGCATGACCTTCATGACCGGGATCTGCAGGCCTTCCTCGTAGACCTCGCGGGCGTCCGCCGAGCGGATGCGGCCGCCGATGTCGGGAGCGTGCGCCACCGACCCTGCCCAGGCCACGACCCTGCCGTTCTGGAACACGGGCTTGGCCACCGAGATGTCCGGCAGGTGGCCGGTGCCCATCCAGATGTCGTTGGTGATCAGCACGTCGCCAGGCTCCAGCGTATCCAGCGGATAGGCGTCCAGGAAGTGGCGGATGGTGCGCGGCATGGTGTTCATGAACGACGGAATGCTGTTGGTGGCTTGCGCCACCGAACGCCCGTCGGCCGTGGTCAGCACGCAGGCGAAGTCATTCGACTCGCGCACGATGGTGGAGAACGAGGTGCGCACCATGGCGGCGGCGGCCTCGTCCACGATGGAGATCATGCGTGTCCACAGGAGCTCCAGCGTGATGGGATCGAACGTCTGGCTCATCATTTCCCCTTGAAGGCATCGCCGCCCAGGCGCGGCAATGTTTTTTTGTTGGTACCGATTCACTGTAGCGATTTAGACTATGTCTTCCCAATGTTTATTTCGCTGCCGGGCATGCCGAACAGACATACCCCCGTGCCATCCCAGCCCCCAGCCAAGACCGCCCGCCATGAGTGAAACGCCGCTGTCCGCGCACAACCTGAAGATCCACGAGCTGGAAGCGTTCCGTGCGGTGATGCTGCGCGGCACGGCCACCGAGGCGGCCGTGCTGCTGCACACCTCGCAGCCGGTGGTCAGCAAATTGATCGCGCGTTTCCAGCGCCACATCGGCATCAAGCTGTTCGAGCTGCGCAAGAGCCGGCTGGTGCCCACGCCCGAGGCGCGCGTGCTGTTCCACACCATCGAGCGCACCTATGCGGGCCTGGAGCACGTGGCCCACACCATTGCCGAGTTGCGTGGCGGGCACAGCGGGCGCCTGGTGGTGGGCAGCCTGCCGTCCTTCGGCATGGGGCCGCTGGCCGACATCGCGGCACGCTTCCTGAAGGACGAACCGGGCATCCGGATCTCGGTGGAGACCGTGAACTCCAGCCTCATCCGCCACAGCGTGGTGTCGGGCAAGGCGGACCTGGGCGTGGCGTTGAAATCCATCGACACCGCCGGGGTGAACGCCGAGCCGCTGGTGGAGGTGAACACGGTGTGCGTGATGGACCGGGCGCATCCCCTGGCGGGCAAGCGCTCCATCAATGTGCGTGACCTGGAGGGCGTGCCGATGATCCTGCCGTCGCGCGACAGCGCGTCGCACACCGCGATTGCGCAGATGTTCGCCGACGAAGGCATCACGCCGCATCTGTCGGCCGAGACGAGCTACGCCATGACGATGTGCCTGCTGGCGATGCAGGGTGCGGGCGCCGCGCTGGTGAGTCCCTTCGCGGCCATGCACCTGCGCCGCTCCGGGTTGGTCATCAAGCGTTTCGAACCCAGCCTGCCCATCGAGCTGATGCTGCTGACGGCGCTGGACTCCTCGCCGTCGCGCATCTCGTCGATGTTCATCGAGCGGCTGAAAGCCGCGATGCCCGCGCTGCGCCAGCAGTGGGGCTAGGCGCGGCCGGCTAGGCGCGGCCAGCCAGGCCCCGCCTTGATTCCGCCTTATTGGGCCACGAGGTTGGCCTGGCTGATCATGGTGCCGAACTTCCGCGTCTCCTCGCCGATGAAGGCGCGCGTGGCGGCAGCGTCCCGGTTGCCCGGCACGGGCGTCACGCCCATCTCGGCCAGCCGGGGCTGCAGGGCCGGGTCCAGCATGACCGCGCGGATGTCGTTGTTCAGCTTGCTGACGATGGCGTCGGGCGTGCCGGCGGGCGCCGAGATCGTGAACCATGCCGTGAAGGCATACCCGGGCAGGCCGTCCTGCGCGATGGTCGGCACGTTCGGCAGGCTCGGCGCGCGTTCGGCGCTGGTGACCGCAACGGCGCGGAGCTGGCCCGCCTGGATGAGCGGCAGCGCGGTGGGCAGGTTCTCGAACATCAGCTGCAGCCGGCCCGCCACCAGGTCGGTGAGCGCGGGGCCGCTGCCCTTGTAGGGAATGTGCGAGATGGCCGCGTGCGACTGGAAGCGGAACAGCTCGCCCGCCATGTGCGTGGAACTGCCGAAGCCTGCCGACCCGAAGAACAGCGATTCCGGCTTGGCCTTGCTTTCCGCGATGATCGCCGCGGTGTTGGCCAGGGACACGTTCTTGGGCACCACCAGCACATTGGGCGTCTCGGCCAGGATCACGACCGGCTTGAGATCATTGGTGGGGTTGTACTTCAGGTCCTTGTAGATCTGGAACGTCGAGTGGATGCCGATGGTGCCGAAGAGCAGCGTGTAGCCGTCGGGGTCCGAACGCGCGACGCTCTCCGCGCCGATGTTGCCACCCACGCCGGGACGGTTCTCCACGATGACGCTCTGGCCGTATTTCTCGTTGAGCTTCTGCGCCAGCAGCCGGCCCAGGACGTCGGCCGTGCCGCCGGGCGCCAGCGGCACGACCAGCTTGATCGGCTTGGAAGGATAGGTGTCGGCCAGGGCCGGCGCGGCCTGGCAAAAGGTGGCCGCGAATAGCGCGCACAACAGTTTTTTCATGATTTTTTCCGCCTTGATGTGTAGTTGTTCGAGCATGCCTCTCCCTACCGAACAGGGTCGGAATCCCCCTTGTAGCGGTGGCGTGCCGCGAGCTGCGTTGCATCCCTGGGCCAGCCGCTTCCGTGGTCCTGGCTGCGTGGTCCCGGACTCTCGTTCGCGTTCAAATTATGTGAACAACAGCGGCGTGGGCATAATTCTTTTTCGAACCTACCCTATGCGGAATGAACATACATGCGGCTTGGCGAGGCGCGCGCATGCGCCACGCAGGCGCGTGGCGCACCGTGTCGCGGCATGCAGGGCACCGCGATGGGGACACGGCTCGGCCGGCCTTATGATGAGCGCCGTGCCATTCCCAACGCGCAGGAGCCTGGATGTCCGCCACCCCGAAGCGATCGACGCGCCGTGCGCCGGCAGGCGGGAACGCCACGCCGTCCGACGCGCCGCCTGCCCGCCGTCCCCGCCGCGGCTCGGGCCGCGTGACCCTGGCCGACGTCGCGCGCGTGGCCGGCATGTCCATGCACACGGTCTCGCGCGTGCTCAACACGCCGGACAACGTGCCCGAGCGCACGGTGCGCATCATCCGCGACGCCATTGCGCAGACGGGCTATGTGCCGGATCTCATCGCCGGCAGCCTGGCCAGCGGCCGCAGCCGCCTGGTGGCGGTGGTCGTGCCCACGCTGGGCAGCCCGGTGTTCCTGGAGGCCCTGCAGGCGCTCAGCCATCACCTGAGCGACCGGGGCTACCAGATGATGCTGGCCGAGAGCGGCTATGACGCCGACAAGGAAGCGGGTGCCCTGCAAGCCATCCTTGGCCGACGTCCCGATGGCATCGTGCTGATGCGCACGGTGTTGACCGAGGCCGCGCGCGTGCAGCTGCGCGCAGCGCGCATTCCGGTGGTGGAGGCCTGGGACTGGATCGCCGACCCGGTGGACATGCTCATCGGTTTCTCGCATGAGGCCGCAGGCGCCTGCGTGGCGCGTTTCCTGGCCGAAACGGGCCGGCGCCGTCCGGCCATCGTGGCGGGCGATGATCCCCGCGCGGGCCGGCGCCTGCGCAGCTTCATCGCGGCGGCGCGCGAATGCGGGCTCATCGCCGCGCAGGCGCCCGAGCCGCCCATCGCACTGCTGCGTGCGCCTGCCACCATGGGGGGCGGCCGGCGTGGCCTGGCCGACCTGCTGGCGCGCGACCCGGCTGTGGATGCCGTCGTCTGCAGCACCGACATGATCGCCATGGGCGTGCTGCTGGAGGCGGCTGCGCGCGGCCGCAGCGTGCCGCGGGACCTGGCCGTGGTCGGTTTCGGCGACCAGGCCTATGCCATGTCGACCACGCCGCCGCTCACCACGGTGCGCATCGACGGCTCGGCCATCGGCGCCCGCGCGGCGCAATGCATCGTGGACCGGCTGGAGGGCAGGCTGGTCGACGCGCCCATCGTGGACGTGGGCTTCACCCTGATGCGGCGGGAAAGCGCCTGAGGCGCCACGCCCGTGGCGCACCTGTGCCGGCCCCGAACTACGCGTAAGCCCCTATGGCAGAGACGGTCCTGGCATCGCAATATTAGCGCTAATAATCCACTAGGCCTGGCTGCTGCCGGGCGCAGGAGACCGCATGCTGGACCAGGCCAAAGGCGTCTATATCGTCGCGCAGACGCCCTTCAAGGAGAACGGGGAGATCGATCTCGACAGCGTGGACACGCTGACGGATTTCTATTTCCAGCACGGGGCCAGCGGCCTGACGGTGCTGGGCGTGGCCGGCGAGGCCAACAAGCTGACCCAGGCGGAGTCGGTGGCCGTGGCCGCGCGCTACGTGAAGCGTGCGCAGGGCCGGCCGGTGGTTGTCGGCGTGAGCCACAGCAGCGTGGCGCAACTGGCCGAGTTGACGGCGCTGGTCATGGACCACGGCGCCCAGGGCGTGATGATCGCGCCGCCAGGCGGCCTGCGCACCGAGCAGGAGGTGCTGGGCTACTTCGACGCGGTTTTCAAGCGCATCGGCAACGTGCCCACCGTGCTGCAGGATTTTCCCTTCTCCACCGGCACCTGGATGTCGGTGCCGATCATGGGCGAGCTGATTGCGCGCCACGAACAGATCCAGGTCATCAAGGAAGAAGACCTGCCCAGCATCACCAAGATCACCAGGCTGCGCGCCCTGCCCGGGCGCCGGGTGGCGATCCTGACCGGCAACAACGCCATGTTCCTGCCGCTGGAGCTGGGGCGCGGGATCGACGGGCCGATGGCGGGCTTCTCGCATCCCGAGATGCTGTCGCAGGTCTACGCCCTTTACACCGCGGGCAAGGTGGACGAGGCGCACGACGTGTTCGACCGCTATCTGCCCTTGCTCAGCTACGAAAACCAGAGCCAATGGGGCGTGGCGGTGCGCAAGGAGGTGTTGCGGCGGCGCGGCGCGATCCGGCACGCCGGCATGCGCACGCCCGGCCCCAGGCTGGATGCCACGGATCACGCGGAAATCGACCGCCTGCTGCAACGCCTGGCGCGCAACCTCAAGGATGCGGGCTGACGTAGTACCCGCGCACAGCCTTCCCGCAAGAGGCGGGCGTGCGCAGATGTCGCAATCGTTGCGTGGCAAGGGCCGCGCAACGACACACAACACATCAAGGAGACAAGCGATGTTCCAGCCTTACACGCAACGCCTTCTGGCCGCCTGCCTGGGCGCGGCCACCTTCGCCACCGTGCCGCTGGCCGCGCAGGCCGCCGACAAATGGCCCACCAAGCCGCTGCGGCTCATCATCCCCTTCGCGGCGGGCGGCAACACCGACGTGGTCGCGCGTCTCATCGCCCCGCACATCGAGAAGGCCGTGGGCCAGACGGTGGTCGTGGAGAACCGCCCGGGCGCGGCCGGCAACATTGCCGCCGAGTTCGTGGCCAAGGCCGATGCCGATGGCTACACCTTCCTGATGGGCACGGTGGGCACGCAGGCCATCAACTACAGCATCTACAAGGACATCCGTTTCAAGGCCGCCGATTTCGCGCCGGTGACGCTGGTGGCGTCGGTGCCCAACGTGCTGGTGGTGACGCCGTCGATGCCGGTCAAGAGCGTGAAGGAACTGATCGAATACGGCCGCAAGAATCCGGGCAAGCTCAGCTTCGCGTCCAGCGGCGCCGGCAGCTCCATCCATCTGTCGGGCGAGATGTTCAAGAGCCGCGAGAAGATCGACATGGTGCATGTGCCCTACAAGGGCAGCGCGCTGGCGGTCACCGACCTGATCGGCGGCCAGGTCAACCTGATGTTCGACAACCTGCCGACCTCCTTGCCCCACATCCAGACCGGCAAGCTGCGCGCCCTGGCGGTGACCAGCGCCCAGCGCAGCACCAACCTGCCCGACGTCCCCACCATGGCGGAAGCTGGCGTGCCCAACTTCGAGGCAGGGTCGTGGTTCGGGGTCCTGGCACCCAGGAAGACCTCGCCCGAGATCATCGCGCGCATCGATGACGCCATCCAGAAGGCCATGGCGCAGCCCGAGATGCGGAAGCGCGTGATCGAGCTCGGCGCGGTGCCGATGGTGAAGGGGCCCAAGGAATTCGATGCCTTCATCGGCACCGAGATCGAGAAGTGGAAGGCGGTGGTGAAGGACGCCGACATCGAGCCGAACTGAGCCTTGCCCCGCAGCAGACCGACAGGAGCAGAAGTGTCATGGCACACGCGTTGAGCGAGTCCCTGCGCGCCGCCTTCCAGGGGCGCGTGATCGAAGACCGGGACGCGCTCGCGCCCCACCTGACCGACTACCGCAAGCGCTGGACGGGCCGCGCCATCGCGCTCGTCCAGCCCGAGCGGACCGAGGACGTGGCGGCGCTGGTGCGCTGGTGCGGCGAGCACGGCGTGTCGCTGTTTCCCCAGGGCGGCAATACCGGGCTGGTGGGCGGCAGCGTGCCGGACGGCAGCGGCCACAGCATCATCCTGTCGCTGGCGCGCATGAACGCCATCGTCGATGTCGATCCCTACAACAACACATTGACCGCGCAAGGCGGCGCGGTGCTGGCTTCCGTGCAGGAAGCCGCCGCGCGCGCCGGCCGCCTGTTCCCGCTGAGCCTGGGGGCCGAAGGCAGCTGCACGCTGGCGGGCAACCTGTCGACCAACGCGGGCGGCATCCAGGTGCTGCGCTACGGCAATGCGCGCGATCTCTGCCTGGGGCTGGAAGTGGTGTTGCCCGACGGCCAGATATGGAACGGCCTGCGCGGCCTGCGCAAGGACAACACCGGCTACGACCTGAAGCAGCTCTTCATCGGCGCGGAAGGCACGCTGGGCATCATCACCGCGGCCACCGTCAAGCTCTTCCCACGGCCTGCCGCGCAGATGACGGCATTTGCCGCCGTGCCCGATGCGCACAGCGCGGTGAAGCTGCTGGCGCTGGCGCAGTCCACCCTGTCGGCCAGCCTGACCGCCTTCGAACTGATCAGCGGTCCGGCGGTGGAACTCGTGCTGCATCACATGGCGGGCGCGCGCAGCCCCGTCGAGAACAGGGCGCCGTATTACGTGCTGCTCGAGTCCAGCGACGCGGAAAACGAGGCGCATGCCACGGCACGCTTCGAGGCCCTGATGGGCGCGGCATTCGAGGACGGCATCGTCACCGACGCGGCCATTGCGTCGTCGCTGGCGCAGTCGGCCGCCTTCTGGAAGATCCGCCATCACCTGCCCGAGGCGCAGACCGCGGACGGCGAGAACGTGAAGCACGACATCTCGCTGCCCATTTCCCGGATCGGCGAGTTCATCGATGCCGCGGGCGCCGCGGTGCAGCGCGTGCTGCCGGGGGCGCGCATCTTCGTCTTCGGTCACGTGGGCGACGGCAACCTGCACTACAACGTGTCGGCGCCCGCAGGGTCGGATGCCGAGGCGTACCGCGCCATGCGGGCGTCGGAGAAGATGATTTCGCAGGCCATCTATGACGTGGTGGCCGGCATGAACGGGTCCATCTCCGCCGAGCACGGCGTGGGCCAGCTGCGCGTGGGCACCGTCGCGGGCTACAAGCAGCCGGTGGAAATGGCGATGATGGCGAGCATCAAGCAGCTGTTCGATCCGAAGGGGATATTCAATCCGGGGCGGGTGGTGGCGCGGGAGTAGGGTGTTACACGATGCGGTCGTGGTCATGAAACCGCCGTTACGCGTGGTCGCAATGCCGCAAGCGGCATGTCAGGCGCCGGGCGCTAGAATTTTCCGCCGTCCACTTGATAACGAGAACACCATGAGACCAGCACTGCTGCGACAGGGAGGCACGATGGTGTCCGCCCTGGCCCTGACCTTCGCCAACCTGGCTGCCACCGCGCACGCCGCCGAGGGCTCGCCGCGCGACGAGTTCTTCTGGCTGGGCGAGATCAACAAGGCGACGACCGTCATCAATACCCGGCAAGGCCTCCTGGACAAGGACCTGGCGCCGCGCCTGGCGGCAGGCCTGCAGAAAGTGCTGGACGAAGGCCTGGCGCCGGCGGCCAAGCGGCCGGCCACGGTCATCACCTTCGAGCCCCTGCTGATCAAGGCCGCGGGCGAGGACATCACGCTGCTGCATGCCGGCCGCTCCAGCCAGGACATGCACGCCACCTTCCGCGCGGCGATGCTGCGCGACAAGCTGCTGGCACTCAGCACGCAGCTGAACCAGACGGCCGGCACGCTGGTCGCGTTGGCGGGCCAGCACGTGGACACCATCGTGCCCAATTACACCAACGGCGTGGCGGCCCAGCCCAACAGCTACGGCCACTACCTGCTGGGCCATGCGGCGGGCCTGCAACGCGATGCCGACCGCATCCGCGAGGCCTATGCCCGGATAGACCGGTCCCCGATGGGAACGACCGTGCTCAATGGCACGGGCTGGCCGCTGGACCGCCAGCGCATGGCCGATTACCTGGGCTTCGGCGCCTTGGTGGAGAACGCCTACGACGCGTCGCAGATTGCCGCGATGGACCAGCCGGTGGAGGTGGCGTCCATCGTGACGGCCATCGCGCTGCATGCCGGCAATTTCGTCCAGGACGTGCTGACGCAGTATGCCCAGCCGCGCCCGTGGATCCTGCTGGAGGAGGGCGGCGGCAATACCTATGTGTCGAGCGCGATGCCGCAGAAGCGCAATCCGGGTTTGCTCAACAACACGCGCAGCGATGCTTCCACGGCGGTGACGTTGGCCATGGGGCCGGTCCTGCAGACCCACAACATCACGCCCGGCATGCCCGACCCCAAGGACGTGACGCAGAACGCCGCGATGGTGGATGCCGCGATTGCCGTGTTGCAGCGCTGGGACCGCGTGCTCAAGGCCTTGGTGATCAACCGTGATCGCGCGCTGGAGGAGTTGAACAGCGACTGGACCGCGTCGCAGGAACTGGCGGACGTGCTGATGCGGGATCATGGCCTGCCCTTTCGGGTGGGCCACCATTTCGCATCAGAGGTGGTCACCCATGCGCGCGAGCACGGCATCCGCCCGCCCGACTTCCCCTACGCCGAGGCGCAGCGTATCTATGGCGAGGTGGTGAAAGGAACGAAATACGAGGCCAAGCTGCCCCTGGACGAGGCCGGGTTCCGTGCCGCGCTGGATCCGCGCGCCATCGTGGCCGCCCGGGCGACGTCAGGTGGGCCGCAAGCCGCGGAGATGACGCGCATGCTGGCGTCGGCGCGCAAGCGCCTGGATGACGACGCCAAATGGGCGCGCGACCGGCGTGCCCACATCGACGCGGCGCTGGCCCGCCTGGACAAGGATTTCAGCGGTCTGCTGCCCCGCTGAGGTGCCAGGAGGCCGATCGGCGGGCCGTTTGGAACGGGATGGGGGCAGGCGCGCGGTGAATGCCCCGCGCCTGCCCGTCGTTCTTACTCCGTGAACGATTTCGTGCTGTAGAGATCGTCTGCCACCCGGTTCAGGACGGGCAGGCCCGTGCCAGGATCCTTGGGCTGCTTGTCGATGTAGGCCTGGAAGACGTCGGCGTCGAGCGCACCGATATCCTGGCGGCGTTCGGCGGGAACGCTGCCGAGCGTCGTGTAGCCGTCACCGCCGCCCGCCAGGAAACTCAGCAGGAACAGGCGGTACGTGCGGGCGTCGTCCAACGGCAACCAGGTGTTGGTGGCCTGGTCCAGGACTTCCAGGTTGCTGGCGCGGTTGCCCTTGGGTTGCGTGCGGTCGGCATCCCAACGCAGGCCACCCGCATACGGGTAGGGCCCGGTAGTCCCCCCGTTGCGGAAGACGGCGTCCATGCCGTCCTCGATCATTGCCTTGACCTCGACACCGGTGACTTCCATGCGCCACAGTACATTGCCGAAGGGCAGCACCTCGATGACCTGGGCAGCGGTGATGCGGCCGGGGTTCAGGGGCTGGCGCACGCCACCGCCATTCTGGAGCGCAATGTCGGCACCCCCGTAGCTGTCGTTGGCCATTTCCAGGTAGGCCTGCGCGACCAGCTGCTGGATATCGCCACCGCGTTGGGTGACCTTGCCTTCGGCGTTGCAGGAGGCGCTGGAGTTGCTGGTGTCCCCAGCGGTGCCTGGCACCCGGCGGCGGCACAGTTCCTGCGTCACCAGCGCCACTTCGCTCTGGCTGTAGACCTCGACCTTGTCTTTGAAGGGTTGCAGGACGGCCTCGGCGCCGGCATCCGGTGCTTGCTGGCGGAGGTATCCGGCGGCGGCCAGGTCCGCGCGGAACGCTGCGAGATCCTCGGAGGATGGCGCGGTGCCTCCCACGGTCACGGTTTCGCCCAGAAGGACGTGGGGCGTACCTTCGCAGGCGGTCACGTCGCCGTTGGCGTCGAAGCTGACCTTCAACTCGCCCAGCACCTTCGTGTATTCCCAGGCTTGCACCAGGCAGACCTGCTTGCCGTCCTTGTCGGTGAGGCGGGTGGGGTAGGGGCCTTCCGGGGACCCCACGTCATAGGTCTCCAGCGTATCCGGGCCGAGGAGCGAATGCGAATCGCCGCCCACCACGACGTCCACGCCGCTCAGCCTGGCGATGACATCCTTGTCGTAGTTGTAGCCGATGTGGCTGAGGACGATGACCTTGTTGATGCCATCGGCGCGCAGGGCGTCGATCTGGGCCTGGGCTGCTTCCGTTTCGTCCGAGAACGTCGTGGTGGCATCGGGGCTGGAGGATTGCTTGGTTTTGCTGGCGATGGTCAGGCCGACGATGCCGATGCGCTGGCCGTCGCGCTCGATGATCGTCGATGGATTGACCAGACCGGTGCCGTGCAGCGGGGAGCTTTCTCCGAATTGCACGTTCGCACTGAGTACCGGGGTCTTGCAGGTGTCGGCGTGGAGGAAGTCGATGAAGCCTTTGAGGCCGGCATCGCCCTTGTCGAATTCGTGGTTGCCGACGGCCATCGCATCGAAGCAGACGGTGTTCATCAGCGCGGCATCGGCCTGGCCGGCCTCGCCTGCGCGATTGAAGTACAGCGTGCCGGTCAGGGCGTCACCCGCGTGCAACGTGATCACGTTCGACGATTCGGCAGCCAGCGCGTCGATCGCCGCCTTCACGCGCGGCATGCCCGCCGAGGCGATTTCCACCTCAGTGGGCGTTCCCGTACTGTCCTTCAGCATGAGGGTCCTGTCGGAGCTGTCCAACGCGGAGTGCTGGTCGTTGATGTGGAGGATCGTCAGTTCCAGCGGACGGGGTTCCGCGGGCGTCTCGGTGACGGGGGGCGTTTCATCGTCGTCGTTGCTGCTGCCGCAGCCAGCCATGAGCGCCATTGCGCTCAGCATCGCGGCGGCGATCGCGTTCCGTTTCCAGTCCTTCATTTGCCTCTTTCCATCGGTGGTGATCGAGGCCCGAATTCTGTTTGCCGTGTGTGACGGCGGCATGAATTCAAAATGAAAAAACACGCACCGGAAATGAAAATGAAATCCTCCGGCTTGACATGGTTTTGACACGCCACCGGTATAGTTCACGCTGCTCCACGACCTTTTCCCTTGCAATACCATGAACCCTATCGACGCATTTTCCTGGCTGACCAGCGAGCATGGCCTCATGGCCCTGCTGGCGCAGAACTGGGTGCTGGGCACCTTCATCATCTGTGCGGTCGTCTTCGTGGAGACAGGGCTGGTGATCATGCCCTTCCTGCCGGGCGATTCGCTGATCTTCGCCGCCGGCGCCTTCCTGGGACTGGCGGGCGTGTCGCCCTGGCTGCCCTTGCTGGGCGTGACGCTGGCGGCCATCGCGGGCGACGCGCTGAACTACGGCATCGGCAACTCGCCGCTCAGCCAGCGCATCCTGGCGCGCAAGCTCGTGAAGCCCGAGCATATGGAGCGGGCCGCCGGCTACTTCGCGCGTTTCGGTGCGCAGACCATCATCGTGGCGCGCTTCATTCCCATCGTGCGCACCGTGGCGCCGTTCTGCGCGGGCCTGGCCAAGATGCCCCGCCGCACGTTCTTCACCTACAACGTGGTGGGGGCCGTGCTGTGGGTAGGCGTGATGATGCTGGCCGGCCACTTCCTGGGCGCGATTCCCTGGGTGAAGCAGAACCTGCACTGGGTGTCGCTCATCATCATCGTGCTGTCGGTGGGGCCGCTGGCCTTGCACGCGCTGGCGCGTTGGCGCAACCGGCAGGGCGCCTGACGCGTCTCGGCCATCCGGCCCGCGGCGGGAAGGCCTGGCGCATCGGCTGCGTCAGCGATGCGGCCAGCGGCACGTCCACGGTGTTGCCGCGCGTCGAGGACAAGGACAACGCCGTCCCGGCGGGTATCCGTTGCTCGGTGCGCTTCCAGTCCCCCGCGCCAGCTTCAGCAGGTGCGCGGATAGGATCCCAGGACGCGCGTGCCGGGGCAATGCGTCAGCACGTCCGCCAGCGCGGCATCCCCGCGGTGGCCGGCCACGTCGACGACGTACCTGTGTGTGTCCAGCGAGCGGCGGCTGGGGCGTTCATAGACCGTCAGGATGCGTATGCCGCCCTTCACCAGGGCGGCCAGGGCCGCGGACAGGCCTTCGTCTTCCGTCTCGACGCACAGCGTGGTCTTGTCGTGGCCCGTCGGCGCCGGCGTTTCGCGTCCCAGCACCCACCAGCGCGTGACGTTGTGCGGCCCCTGCTCGATGCCGTCGGCCAGGGAGATCAGGCCATATACCGATGCGCCAACGCGCGGCCCCATGGACGCCATCGCCAGCGAGCCGCTGCGCGCAACCTCCTGCGCGGCGGCGCCGTTGGTGGCGGTGTGGACACGGCCGACGTGCGGCAGCACCCGGTCCACCCAGGGCTTCACCTCGGCATGGGCGATGGGGTGGGCGAGGATGTTGCGGATGTCATCCAGCGTGGCGCCCCGGTTGGCGAGCAGGCTGTAGTCCAGTTGCCTGGCGTATTCGGCCACGATGCAAGGCGAGGGCAGGGCCAGGATGGGATCCAGGTAGGGGGTCACGCCGACGGTGGAGGTGATGACCGGCACGCAGATCCTTTCGGCCTGCCCGCCGGCATAGGCGGCAAAGAGCGCATCCTTGTCCAGCGGCGTGATGGCCGTGTCGCGGCCGAAGAGGTCCAGGCAGGCCTGGTGCGACCAGGTGCCCGCAGGCCCCAGATAGGCGATCTTGGCGGGGGTGTCGGGACGGGACATGTTGTTGGTGTTTGGGGGTCTCGGCTCGGGGCGGACACGATGACCGCCACGTCGGGCGCAAGCATATCGCCCGGCGACACATTCCAAGCGCTGGAAAACCACGAGAACGTGCGCTAAATTCGGAAGTTGGAACAGCTGGTTACAGCTGTGACTGGCTTTTTCCCCTGAGCAAGTCACACTTCGATACTTGGCTGCCTGTTCCCCGTCGCCTTGGGAAAGAGGGCGATGGTTCGTAGCGCACAACAGACAAAATAACGGCGCCTCCCGCGGCGCGCGTAGCGATGGCGGCAAGGCAGGAGGTGGGCATTGTGCGTGTCGCACGCGGGTCGCCGGGGAGTCGAGTACGGCGCAGCACAGGGAGAGTCAGACAGGAGGCTTTCGATGAAATGCCCCTCACCTTTGCCAAACGAATCCGAGAGGCTGCATGCGCTTTCGGAGTATGGGCTGGATCCGCAGCATTCGTTGCCCAGCCTGGACCCTGTCGTGCGTATCGCCTCGCGCATGTTCAACATGCCGGTCTCGGCCATCAACATGATCGGCAGCGACCACGTGTTCTTCGCCGCCAGCGTCGGCGTAGGCGTAACGGACATGCGGCGCGACGTGTCCTTCTGCGCCCACGCCATCACCCAGGGCGATGTCATGGTCGTGCCCGATGCGCGGCTGGACGATCGTTTCCACGACAATCCGCTGGTGGCCGGGGAAGCGAACATCCGGTTCTATGCCGGGGTGCCCCTGCATTCGCCCGAAGGCCATCCGCTGGGCGCACTGTGCATCATCGACACCGAGCCGCATAGTGACTTCGGCGAGGAAGACAAGGACCGCTTGCGCGAGCTGGCCCGCATGGCGGGGGATAGGCTGGAGTTGCGCCGGGTCGAGGTCAGCGCCGAGCATGCCCGCGAAGAGGCCCGGTTGCGTGCCGAGCAGGAGAGCGCCAATGCGGCGCTTGCCGCCGCCGCTGTCCAACAGGCTGATTCCGACATGGCGCGCAAGCGCGAGAACGACGACCTGCGCAAGCTCACCAGCTTCGATCCGTTGACGGGCCTGGCCAACCGCGGCATCTTCTATCGGCGCGTGGAGGAGGTGCTGTCGCATCCCTCGTCCGGGGCCATCCTCATGGTGGACCTGGACGGCTTCAAGGACATCAACGACACGATGGGCCACGCGGTGGGCGACGTGATCCTGCGCGAACTGGCCGCGCGGCTGGCGCGCATCGTGGGACCTTGCGACACGGTCGCGCGCCTGGGTGGGGACGAGTTCGCCATCCTGCAGCCCAACGTCATGGATCTCAAGCAGGCGACCGAGTTGGCGCAGGCGGTACTGGCGCGCGTTGCCGAACCCATTTCCGTCCAGGGGCAGGAGTTGCGGCTGACCGCCAGCTGCGGCGTGGCACTGGCGCCGCTGCATGCGCACGAGGCGCTCGAGCTGGTGGGCAATGCCGACCTGGCGCTGGTGAAGGCCAAGGCCATCGGCCGAGGCCGGATCTTCGTCTTCGTGCCCAACCTGCGGCTGGAGGCCGTGGCGCGCCGCCTGTATGGCATGGAGTTGCACCGGGCGGTCGCCAATGGCGAGTTCCTGCTTTTCTACCAGCCGCAGATCAAGCTTGCGAGTGGCGAACTGACGGGCGCCGAAGCCTTGCTGCGCTGGCGGCATCCCCAGCTGGGCCTGCTGGCGCCGGGGGTTTTCCTGCCTTCGCTGGAAGGCGGACCCCTGGCGGCTACCGTGGGCGCATGGGTGCTGGACGAGGCCTGCAGCCAGGCCGCCTTCTGGCGGCGCAGCGGCGCCCATGATTTCCGCATCGGGGTGAATCTTTTCGGCGTGCAGTTCCGCGTGGGCGACCTGGCGGCCGAGGTCATGGAGACGCTGGCGCGCCACGGCCTGCCGCCCGAGGCGCTGGAACTGGAGATCACCGAGAACATCGTGCTGAACAATGACGACACCGTGCTCGAGATCCTGCGACGCCTGCGCGCGCATGGCGTGGGCATTTCCTTCGATGACTTCGGCACGGGCTATGCGTCGCTGAGCCTGCTGAAGACGCACCCGCTCACGCGCATCAAGATCGACCGCTCCTTCGTCAGCGGGATCCTGGAGTCGAAACGCGATGCCACGGTGATCCGGGCGATCCTGGACGTGGCGCACAGCTTCGATCTGCGCACCATCGCCGAGGGCATCGAGACCGATGCGCAACGCGAGCGCTTGCTGGCCGAGCATTGCGAGGAGGGGCAGGGCTATCTGTTCGGACGGCCATTGCCGGCGCAGCAGTTCGCGCAGACTTTCGGTCTTGAGGCGGCCTTGCGGATATCGGCCTGAGGCAGGCGCAGGGCTGGCTGGGCGGCAGGCGTTGATGTAATAATAAGAACTATTTTCAAATGCGGCGCTGCACGCCGATCTCCGCAACGCCATGCCTCCTTCCGTTGAATCCAGCCGGCAGCAGGTCCTGCACGGACTCTATGCCGAGAATCACTCCTGGCTGGTCTCGCTGTTGCTGCGCCGCATGCGGCACCAGGGCGATGCGCAGGACATCGCGTCCGAGACGTTCTGCCAGGTGGTGGCGTCGCGCGAGGATCCGAGTCTCATCCGCGAGCCGCGCGCCTATCTGACGCGCATCGCCAAGCGGCTGGTCTATCACCTCTATCGTGATCGTGAGATCGAGCGGGCCTATCTGCAATGGCTGGAGGCCTCGCCGCCCGACCACGCTCCGTCCGCCGAGGCGCGCGCCATCGCCATCCAGGCCATCGCCCAGCTCGACCGCATGCTGGACGGCTTGCCGCGCGACGTGCGGCGGGCGTTCCTCTACAGCCAGTTCGACGAGATGGGCCATGACGAGATCGCCGCCCGCCTGGGTGTGTCCACGCGGACCGTGGCGCGCTACATCAAGCAGGCGCTGCTGCGTTGCGTGGCCCTGGCCCAGGCATGAGCATCCCGGCCAGACGCACTGCAGATGACGCCGCGCAGGGGGCGCACGGCGCCACGGAGGCTGCCGTCGACTGGATGGTGAAACTGCGCTCGGGGAACGCTTCCGCAGAGGATCGCCAGGCCTTCGACGCCTGGCGCGCGCAACCCGACCACGAGGCGGCGTGGCAGCGCGTGCAGTCTGCGCTGCAGCCGGCCTGTCTGGCCGCCGGGTCTGGCGGTGAGGCGTGGCCGGCGCGGGAGGTGGCGCGCGACATCCTGCTGCGTCCACGGCGCCGCGTGGTGCTGATGTCCCTGGTTGGCGTGGGGGCGGGTGCGGCCCTGGGCGGCGTCGTGGCGAATCGCTACCTGCCGCTGGTCGAACTGGGTGCCGACCTGCGCACGGGCACGGCCGAGCGCCGCCATTACGCCTTACCTGACGGCAGCGGCCTGAGCCTGAACGCACGATCGGCGGCCGACGTGTCCTATACGGCCGAGCGGCGCGTGATCCAGTTGCGCGCAGGCGAGCTCGTGGCCAATGTGATGGCCGATGCGCTGCGGCCTTTCGTCGTGGCCACGCGCGAGGGCGGCATCCAGGCCCTGGGCACCCGTTTCCTGGTCCGCCAGGAAGCGGATCGCACCCGGGTCACGGCCTTGTCACACGACGTGGAGATCCAGACACGGCAGGGCGCCCGACGCGTCCTGCGCGAAGGAGAGGGCGCGGTCTTCGATGCCGCGCGCATCGACGGTGTCGACGCGTCGGGCATTACAGGCGCCGAATGGCTGGAAGGCCATCTGCTGGTGAACCAGCGGCCACTGGCCGAGGTGATCGTCGAACTGCAGCGCTATCGCCGCGGCGTGTTGCGGGCTTCTCCCGCGGCGGGGCGCCTGCTGGTGCAGGGCGGTTTTCCGCTGGACGACGTGGATGCCTCCCTGGCCGGGCTGGTCGACACCCTGCCCATCCAGGTGCGGGACTATGGGGGTTGGTTGACCTTGATCGAGCGGCGGGCATGATTCGCTGGCCAGCCGTTGGTAAGAATTTGTAAATGCGTGTCAGGTTCCGGATCGTCGACGACACAAGCCTTGCAGAGTCGATAATCGGAGAGCCTCCATGTCTTGCCCCACCGGGTTCCGCCCGCGTGCGCTGGTCACTGCGCTGACGCTGGCTGCCAGCACCCTGGCCGCACCCGCTCATGCCCAAACCGCCGTTTCCTCCTCATCGTCCAGCCAGGCCGACGCGGCGCGCGCCTATGCGCTGCCCGCCGGTCCGCTGGCCGACACGCTGAATCGCATCTCGCTGGCAAGCGGGCGCGTCATTTCGGTGGATCCGGCACTGGTGGCGGATCGGCAGGCAGCCTCGGTGCAGGGGACGCTCAGCGCGGAAGACGCGGTGCGCCGCGCGTTGGCGGGCACGGGCCTGGAGAGTATCACCACGCGCAGCCGGGCCATCACCGTCAGGCCCGCGCCCGCGCCCGCCAGTGGCGCGTCGGTGCTGACGCCGGTGACCGTGTCGGCGGTGCTGGTCGACCCGTCGGTCACGGAAGGCACGCGTTCCTACACCACGCGCACAGTGTCCATGGGCAAGAGCGAACACTCGCTGCGCGAGACGCCGCAATCCATCACGGTGCTGACCCGCCAGCGCATGGACGACCAGAACGTCACCACGCTGGGCCAGGCCATGGACTACGTCACGGGCGTGAAGGCCAGCCCGACGGGCACGGGCCTGGTGAACATCGAGTCGCGCGGTTTCCTGATCAACGAGTATCTGGTTGATGGCCTGCCCTTCAAGGGCGGGCAAGGCATGTGGGGCAATGCCTTGATGGACCTGGGCATCTATGACCGCGTGGAAGTGTGGCGCGGTCCGACCGGCCTGCTGGAAGGCGCGGCGGAGCCCAGCGGCACCATCAACCTGGTGCGCAAGCGCGCGCTGGCAGAGCCCGGTTTCAAGGGCGCGGTGTCGGTTGGCACCTGGGACCGCTACCGCGCCGAGATCGATGGCACGGGCGCATTGACTGAGGATGGCCGCCTGCGCGCGCGCGGCGTGGTGATCGAGGACCGGGCGGGCAGCCACCTGGACCGGGTCTATTCGGATCGCCGCACCGTCTATGGCACCCTGGAATACGACTTCACGCCGCAGACCACGCTATCGGTGGGCGGTTCCTGGCAAGAGGGCGGCTCGCTGGTGTTCGTGGGCTTGCCGCAATATGAGGACGGCCGCAACATCGACGTGCCGCGCTCCACCTACCTGGGGTCGAAGGATGCCCACAAGGACGACAATGCGCTCAGCTATTTCGCCGAGCTGGAGCATCGCCTGGCCGACGGCGGCAAATTCCGCCTGAATGCCAGCCATTCCGTGCGCAGGACCTGGCTGAACCGCTATATGGCGCACAGCTACATCGACCCTGTCACGAACGACGTCACGATCCGTGCTGCACGCCAGCGCTCGCGCCAGGAGAACAAGGGCGTGGACGCTTTCCTGACCTTGCCGGTGGAGGGCTGGGGCCTGCGCCACGAGATCACGGCCGGGGCGAACTATCAGGAATACCAGGGCGGCCAGGTGCAGGCGCCGTTCGTGTCGTTCCGCCAGAACATCGACCGGCCCGACCTGGGCGTGGCCCCCACGTTGTTCGAGCCGGGCGAGGTGCCACGCACGCAGGTGACGCAGTACGGCGTGTACGCCCAGGCGCGGGTGAAGCCCGTCGAACCCGTGACCGTGCTGCTGGGCGGACGCTATGCCTGGTGGGATACCCGCGACCCGGATGCGCCGGACAGCGACCAGCGCATCAAGGCCGAGTTCGTCCCGTATGCGGGCCTGGTCGTGGACCTGGACGCGCATCATTCGGCCTATGCCAGCTACAGCCGCATCTTCAGTCCGCAGACCGAGCAGTCGGTGGGCGGCGGTTTCCTGGCGCCGCGCGTGGGCCGGCAGGTGGAGCTGGGCGTCAAGGGCGAGTACCTGGACCAGCGCCTGAACACGCACCTGGCGGTGTTCCGCATTGATGACGTGAACCGCGCCATTGCGGACCCGGACAACGAAGACTATTCGCTTGCCGCAGGCAAGGTGCGCAGCCAGGGCCTCGAGGCCGAGGTGTCGGGACGCCTGACCCCGCAGTGGGAAATGAGCGCCGGCTATGCCTATACCTCGACCAAGTATCGCGAGGGCGCCGACAACGAGGTGGGCCTGCCGTATAACTCGGCCTATCCGCGCCACAACTTCTCGTTGTGGACGAAATACCGCTTTGCCGATGGCCCGCTGAACCGGGTGTCGGTGGGCGGGGGCCTGCGCTGGCTCAGCGAGCAGTACGTGCAGCGCGGCGACGTGCGTTGGACGCAGCCCGCCTACACACTGGTGGACCTGCAGCTGGGCTATGCCTTGCGTCCCGACATGGACCTGACGCTGACCGTCACCAATCTGTTCGACAAGCGCTACTTCAGCAAGATCTCGGGCCATGAGTTCCGCCAGACCTACTACGGCGAGCCGCGCGGCGCGATGCTGACCTTGCGCGGTTCGTTCTGATGATGGTGGCGGACGGCACGCGCACCGGCGTTGCACGGGCGCACGCGGCGGCGCAACGCGCAAGGCTGTTGCGACTGGTGCTCATCGCGCTGGGCCTGGGGTTCAGCGTGGCGATGGACGTGGCGCTGGGGGCGGCGGCCTTCGCGCCCGGCGAGATCCTGGCGGCCATCCTGTCGCCGGGCAGCGTCGAGGCCGAGACGGCCGTCATCGTGTGGTCGCTGCGGCTGCCTTACGCATTGATGGCGGTGCTGGTGGGCGCCGCGTTGTCGCTGGCGGGCGCCGAGATGCAGACCATCCTGGACAACGTGCTGGCCGACCCCTTCACCCTGGGCGTGTCCTCGGCCGCCTCGCTGGGCGCCGCCCTGGTCATCGTGTTGGGTTTGCAGATCCCTGGCGTGCCCGCGGGCTGGAGCCTGGCGGCCAGCGCCTTCCTCTTCGCTTTCGGTTCGGTGCTGCTGCTGCAGGCGGCCATGCGTGGCGGGGGCAAAGGCCAGCAGACGATGGTGCTGTTCGGCATCGCCATGGTGTTCTCCTTCAATGCGCTGGTGGCGCTGCTGCAGTACATCGCCAACCCCGAAGACCTGCAGCAGCTGGTGTTCTGGAGCATGGGCAGCCTGGCGCTGTCCAACTGGCCGAAGCTGCAGGCGCTGGGCCTGGTGCTGCTGGGGGTGCTGCCTTTCACGCTGCGTTCGGCCTGGCGCCTGAACGTGCTGCGCATGGGCGAGGACCGCGCGCGCACGCTCGGCGTCGATGTCGGGCGCTTGCGTTTGGGTGCGCTGTTGCGCGTCAGCCTGCTGGCTGCGACAGCCGTGGCCTTCGTGGGGGCCATCGGGTTCGTGGGACTGGTCGGGCCGCACGTGGCGCGCATGCTGGTGGGCGAGGATCACCGGCACTTCCTGCCGGCCAGCGCGCTGGTGGGGGCGCTGCTGATGTCGCTGGCTTCCATTGCCAGCAAGACGTTGGTGCCGGGCGTGCTGCTGCCCGTGGGCATCGTCACGGCCCTGGTGGGGGTGCCGGTGTTCCTGTGGCTGATCCTGCGCAGGGAGCGGCGGCTGTGAGCGGCGCGATGCAAGGGGACCGGATGGCCGCGGGCTTGCGCGTGCGCGGCTTGCGCGCCGGTTACCGCCGCCGCCAGGTGATCGATGGGCTCGACCTGCCCGACCTGCGGGCGGGCAGCGTGGTGGCCCTGCTGGGGCCGAACGGCGCGGGCAAGAGCACCTTGCTGAAGACGCTGGCGGGCCTCGTGCCCTGCACGGGCGAGATCGCGCTGGATGGGGTGCGGCTGGCCGCGATGCCGCCTGCCGAGCGCGCGGCGCGCGTGGGCTATATGCCGCAGCGGCTGCCCGACGACCTGGACATGACGGTGCTGGACAGCCTGCTGAGCATCCTGCGCCTGCGCGTGGGCGGGGCGCAGGTGACCAGCGGTGCCGCCATGACGCGGGCCATGGACACGCTGGATCACCTGGGCATCGCAGCGCTGGCGATGTCGCCGTTGCACAGCCTGTCGGGCGGCCAGCGGCAGATGGCGAGCCTGGCGCAGGCCCTGGCGCCGAACCCCGGCGTGCTGTTGCTGGACGAGCCGACCAGCGCGCTGGACCTGCGGCATCAGGTGACGGTCATGCGCACCTTGCGCACCCTGGCGGGCGGGGGCAGGCTGGTGGTCGTCGTGCTGCACGACCTGAGCCTGGCCGCGCGCTGGGCCGACGAGGTCGTCGTGCTGAAGGCGGGGGCGCTGTGCGCGGCCGGCAAGCCCCGTTCGGCGTTGACGCCCGGAACGCTGGCGCGGGCCTATGGCGTGCGCGCCCGCGTGGAGACCTGTGCGCGGGGTTACCTGACCGTGCATGCGGACGAGGCCATCGATGCCGACCCATCGCATTGAGTGGCGCGCGCTGCTGCTGGCGGCAGTGCTGTGGTGTCTGCTGGTGTCGGGGGTGTCCGCGCAGACGCCCGCCGTGGATGCCTATCCCGTCACCGTGATCGACGTCGCGGGACGTGAGGTCCGCCTGGAACGCGCGCCCCGCCGCATCTTCCTGCAGAACGGCGGCCACCTGCTCGCGCTGGCGCTGCTGAACCGTGAAGACCCGTTCGCGCGGCTGGTCGCCTGGGAAAACAACCTGGGGAATTCCGACCCGACCATCTGGAACCTGATGCGTCAGCGCTGGCCGCAAGGCGAGCAGGTGCCCGAGCTGCATTTCGATGCCAGCGGCAACGCCGACCTGGAGCGGCTGGTGCGCATGAAGCCCGACCTGCTGCTGCTGGAGCTGCGCGCGCGGCCGGCGGTCGAGCGCGGGCCGACCCAGGCGGTGATGGCGGCGCTTGGCATCCCGATCCTGTATGTGGATGCATCGATCGACCCGCTGGGCAATACGCCGCGCACCATCCGGACCCTGGGCCAGGCGCTGGGCCAGCAGGCCCGCGCCGAGGAATACATGGCGTTCCACGCAGCCCGCTGGCAGGCGCTGCGGGCGGGCATCGCGCAGGCCCGCGAGGCGGGCATGGCCGCGCCGCGCGTCTTCATCGAGAGCCGGGCCGGGCGGCTGGGCCTGGACCAGTGCTGCTATTCGCAGGGGCGCACGTCCTGGGGCCAGATGGTCGATGCCGCGGGGGGCAACAATTACGCCACGCCGCTTCTGCGCGGGTCCACGGGCGACATCGCGCTGGAACGCCTCATCCGTGACCGGCCCGAGCATTACGTGATGACGGGCACGGCGCGCGTGCGGCGCGGCGCGCGCGTCATCCCTTTCGGTTATGGCGCGACCCGCGAGGCGGCCGCTGCGGTCATGGCCGACCTGATGGCGCGGCCGGCCTTCAGCCTGGTCGCGCGCACGCCGGCGGATTGCGCCCAGGGGTTGTATCACCAGTTCTACACCAGCGCCTACAACATCGCCGCGCTGGAGTACCTGGGGCGGATGATGTATCCGGCCACGCTGGGGCACCTGGATCCGGCGGGAACCTACCGGGAGATCATTCGGCGCTACACGCAGATTCCGGATGCCCCTTTCCTGTTCCACCTGAGCCGGGGCTTCGGCGATGGACGCGATTGCGCGAAGGATGCGGCAGACTGAGCGTGCGCGCGCTGGATTACTCAGCGCTGGGCGGGCGGGCGGTCCAGGTCCACGGTGCCGCGATAGGCGATCAGGCGCTGCGTGCCGGGCCAGTTGGCGCGGATGTCGAAGGCATAACGGCCATCGGCCTCGCGCTCGCTGGTCTCGATGCGCGGCGTCAGGAAGCCGGGCAGGGGGATGCCCAGGAAACTGGCGCGCCCCGCGCGCATGCGCAGGCCGGTGGCGTCTGCCTCGATTTCATAGCACAGGCGCAGCGGACCGAAGGACTCCACCAGCTGATTGTCGCGCAGGACCAGGGTGGTGACGGTGCGGCGCGCCAGCATGTGGCGTGTCCAGATTTCCCTGTCGGGCGTGGCGTCCAGCTCGAAGCGCAGCGGACGGGCCATGCTGGTGGGCGGAAATCCCATGGCCCGCATGAGCAGGCGGCCGATGGCGGATTCCGCGCCATCGACCACGATATGGCCGCCCAGGGTGTGTTGTCCTTGCAGGGAGTGGAAGCGACGGACGGCGGCGGGCAGGAGGGCGTAGCGGGGGCCCAGGAGTTGTTCGTAGAGGGACGCGCGTGGAGTCATGGCTGCTTTCAGTTGCGCCTGAAATAGTAAACGTCCTTGTCAGTCCATGGCACGTTTCGCGGGCATGAAATTGTTTTCACTGGCAACCCGCCGGGCGCCGGGATGCTGCGGTAGCCAACGTTTTTTCCTATGCGCGCATAGGCAAGCCGTATTTGTCGGAGGCGGGCGGCGTTCCTAAGATGCTTGCAAGCCCGGGCGGTACCGGGCACACCCGGCCAGGCCGGAGTGACACAAGGCGGCCCAAACCGCCAAGCAAGGGGAATGCCATGTCCACACGCCACATCCTGGGCGCGCTGTGCGCCGCCGTCTCGTTGCTTGCCGCGCCCGCGCAGGCGCAGCAAGCCTTTCCCAGCCACCCCGTCCGCCTGATCGTGCCGCAGTCCGCAGGCTCGGGCGGCGACGTGGTCGCCCGCCTCATCAGCGACAAGCTGGGTGCCTCGCTGGGCCAGCCCGTGGTGGTGGAAAACCGTCCGGGCGCCAATGGCGTGATCGCCGCATCCTTCGTGGCCAAATCGGCGCCTGATGGGTACACCCTGATGCTGGCCGGCGTCTCGCAGATCAGCTTCAATCCGCACCTGTACCAGAACCTGCCCTACGACGCGGAGAAGGATTTCTCCTATGTCGCGCCGGTGATCGACACGCCTTTCATCGTGGTGGCCAGCAAGGCCAGCGGCATCACGTCGATGCAGGCGCTCATCGAGCGCGCCCGTGCCAAGCCCAATACGCTGACCTATGGCAGCGCGGGCGCCGGCAATTCGACGCATCTCTCCACCGAGATGGTCGCCGACGCCGCGGGCATCAAGCTCATGCACGTGCCCTACAAGGGATCCGGCCCCGCCTTGAACGCCGTCCTGGCCGGCCAGATCGATCTCATGACCAGCGTGCTGGGCGCGGCCCTGCCGCAGGTGACGGCGGGCAACGTCGTGCCCCTGGCCGTGCTGGGCGAGCAGCGCATCGCCGAGGTGCCTGACGTGCCGACGCTGAAGGAGCTGGGCCTGAAGGCGCCCACCATGCCCGGCTGGTTTGCCATCGTGGGCCCCGCCGGCCTGGAACCCCAGGTCGTGGCGCGCCTGAACGCCGCGACGCAGGCCGCCGTGAACGACGCCGGCATCCAGGCGCGCTTGAAAGCCCTGTACTTCCTGCCCTTCGCCGGCAGCGCCGACGAGATCCGCAAGCGCGCGGGCGAAGACTCCGCCTTCTGGGGCGAGTTCGTGCGCCGCGTGGGCGTGCAGGTGGAGTAAGGCGCCGGGCGGGCCCGGGCGGTGTTCAACCGTCCAGGCGCGTCACGCCTTGCCAGCGTCCATCGTCGATCATGTCCCTGATCAGCGCCCGGGCCAGTTCGCGCACCGCCTTGCAGGCCAGGCTCTGCTGGGCCGAGGCGGAGATGCACAGCGACGCGCGCCGCGTGAACACGTGGTTCGAAATGGGAATGCCCACGAGGTCCTGTCCCTTGGCGTCCGGGTCGCCCAGCGCCGAGGCCGGCAGGATGGTCCAGCCGCGTCCGGCCCGCACCAATGCCAGCAGCACCGACACCGCGCTGGTCTCGGCGATCAGGTTGAACGCCAGGCCGGCGTCGCTGAAGGCGCGCTCGGACAGGACGCGGATCGAGTTCGGGAAGCTGGGCAGCACCAGCGGCAGCGCCGCGACGCCCGCCAGGGGGATGGCGCGCGCGCCGTCAGGCAGCGGCAGGCCCACCAGCAGCAGCTGTTCGTCCAGGACGGGCGTGGCCTGCATATGGTCGGGGCGCTGCCCCACGTCCATGGCCAGCGCCAGGTCCAGCCGTTGCCGCACCACCGACTCCGCCAGGTCGGCGTTGCTGCCTTCGATCAGCTCCAGCATGACTTCCGGGTATGCCTGCCGGACCGCGTCGAAGAGTGGCACGGCGACCACGCGCGAAGCGCTGGTGGAGAGTCCGAAGCTCACGTGGCCCGACGGCGTGTCGCGGCCATGTTCGACCGCCGCTCTTGCCGCATCCACCTGGCGCAGGACCTGCTTCGCGTGGCTGTACAGCAGCCTGCCGGTCTCGGTGGGACGCACGCCGCCCGGGCCGCGCACCAGCAGTTGCGCGTTGAACTCGTTCTCCAGCTTGGCCACGTGCTGGCTGAGCGAGGGCTGGGCCACGTGCAGCGATTCGGCTGCCGCGGTGATGCTCTCCAGTTCCACGATCCGGGTGAAGTACTTCAGCTGGCGTAAATCCATAGGTCGTTCCGATAGGGCAGCCTGGCGTGCCCGGCATGGAGCGGCCAGCGCGGGGGCATGCTCGCCCCCGCCCCGAAGTCTAGCAAGGCATGCGCCGTGTGCGCGGCGCGATCGTTCTGCCGTATGCCTAGACGCCTTCTTTCGTCTTTCCGGCGCATTGCATCGGCTCCCGATGCGTGCGCGCCCTTTTCCGTCTTCCCTTCCTGGATGTGCTCATGTCTTCCGATAACCCGACCGCCTGGCGCGTCACGCCGCAACAGTACGAAGCCTCGCGTCCCGCCACCCATCGCGTGCCGGCGCCGGTGTCGCGCTACCTGACGATGCGCGACGGCTGCCGCCTGGCCATCGATGTCTACGTGCCGGTGCCGCTGGCGGACCAGGCAGCACCTGCCGCGTTTCCCGCCATCACGCTGTTCACGCCGTACTACCGCCGCTTCAAGATGGCGCCCGGCGCGACCGGCGAGTGCGCGCCCAACACCGCCAAGCTGCGCGACTACCTGGTGCCGCGCGGCTATGCCGTCGTGGTGATCGACGTGCGTGGCACGGGGGCGAGCTTCGGCACGCGCGACAGCTTCCGCTCGCCGCGCGAGCGTGACGACAGCAAGGAGGTGGTGGACTGGATCGTGGCGCAGCCCTGGTCGGACGGCGTGGTGGGCGCCACCGGCATTTCCTATCTGGGCGCGGCCTCCGACTTCCTGGCAAGCACCGGCCACCCGGCGGTGCGCGCCATCGCGCCTTTGTTCTCGGTGTGGGACACCTATGCCGACAACTACTTTCCTGGCGGCCTTCAACTCAAGGCGCTGACGCAGAGCTATGACGACCTGATGGTGGCGCTGGATCACGACCAGCGCCAGATGCTGTCGCGCTTCGTGTATTACGCGAATCCCGGTTTCGCGGGCCCCCAGCCCGTGGACGAGGACCCGGACGGCGCACTGCTGGCCCAGGCGGTGCACGAGCACCTGGGCAACTTCCGCCAGACGGAGTTCATGCCGGAGTTCCGTTTCCGCGAAGATCCGCTGCCCTATGACGAGACCTTCAGCTCCGCCTCCTTCAGCCCCTACAGCCTGGCGGCCTCCATCCCCAAGGACGTGGCCGTGCTGTCGGTGTCGGGCTGGATGGATGGCGGCGGCTACATGAACGGCGCCATCTCGCGTTACCTGACCCTGTCGGAAAACCGCCGGCACCTGATGCTGGGGCCGTGGGACCACGGCGCGCGCATCGACATCTCGCCGTGGCGCAAGCAGGAGATGGCCGAGGCGCCCTGGCTGGGCGAAGTGCTGCGTTTCTTCGATCACTATCTGCGCGGTTGCGACACCGGCCTGGACCAGGAGGCGCCCATCCATTACTACGCCCTGCATTCGGAACAGTGGCGCGCCGCCAGCCAGTGGCCGCCCTTGCCGCAGGACCAGGATACGCCGCTGTATCTGTCGGCCGGCGGGGCGCTGGCGGGCGAGGCCGATGCCGCTGCGGCGCAGGCCGACTACCAGGTGGATTTCACGCTGGGCACGGGGCAGGGCACGCGCTACGAGCGCATCGCCGCCATCAACAGCACGTCCTATTACCCCGACTGGCAGGGCCGCACGGACCGCATGCTCAGCTTCACGTCCGCGCCGCTGGCGCAGGCGATGGAGCTGGCGGGCCATGCCGTGCTGGAACTGTTCGTGGCCAGCAACGAACGCGACGGCGCGCTGTTCGCCTACCTGACCGAGATCGAGGCGGATGGCACCGAGCGGTATGTCAGCGAAGGCTTGCTGCGTCTCCTGCACCGCAAGGAGTCGCCGTGTCCGGACAGCTACCGCACGACCTGGCCCTTCCATTCCTGCCGCAAGGACGATGCCGCGCCGCTGGTGCCGGGGCAGCAGACCTTCGTGCGTGTGGCGTTCATTCCCACGGCGTGGCGTTTCTCTGCCGGCAGCCGGGTGCGCCTGTCGATCGCGGGGGCCGACAAGGACCACTGCGGGCAAGTGCCGCATGGCCGGCCGCCGCGCCTGAGCGTGGGGATGGGCGAAGGCCAGGCCTCGCGGGTGCTGTTGCCCTGGAAAACCGCCTGACGCTGGCCTGGCGGCGCCGCGGCGGGCGAGGGCTTGCCGCGGCGTTATGATCGCTGCCTTGAAAAGCGGCGGTGCGAAGGAGCGGCAGTGGGCGGTGAGGCGACGGCGGGCGAGGCCCGGCAGGCCAGTGGAGCGGCCACCTTGTGCGGCCTGGCGGCCGTGCTGCTCTGGAGCGCGCTGGTCGGCCTGATCCGCGCCACCAGCGAGCACGCCGGGCCCATCGGCGGCGCGGCGCTCATCTACACGCTGGCGGCCGCGTTGCTGTGGCTGGTGGTGGGCCGCCCGCGCTGGCGCGATTTCACGCCGGGCTACCTGCTGGCCGGTGGTGCGCTGTTCGCGGCCTATGAGGTCTGCTTCTCGCTGTCGCTGGGCTACGCCTCGGACCGGGGCCAGGCCATCGAGGTCGGCATCGTCAATTACCTGTGGCCGTGCCTGACCATCCTGCTGGCCATTGCGCTGAACGGCCAGCGGGCGCGCTGGCCCATCGTGCCGGGCACGCTGCTCGCGCTGGCCGGCATTGCCTGGGTGGTGGGCGGCGAGGGCGGCCTCTCGCTGGCGGGCGTGTGGCGCAATGTCGCGATGAATCCCCTGAGCTATGGCCTGGCCTTCACCGGCGCGGTGCTGTGGGCCCTGTACTGCAACGTGACGCGGCGGTATGCGCGCGGCCAGAACGGCATCGTGGTGTTCTTCGTGCTGACCGCCGTGTCGCTGTGGATCAAGTATGCGATCAGCGCCGAGCCCGCCGTGGCGTGGTCGTGGTCGCTGGCATTGCCGTTGGCGGCCGCGGGCGGTTGCATGGCGGCGGGCTACGGCTTGTGGAACGTCGGCATCCTGCGCGGCAACATGACCCTGTTGGCGACGGCTTCCTATTTCACGCCGGTGCTGTCCACCGCGCTGGCTGCGCTGATGCTGGATACGCGCCTGGCCCTGCCGTTCTGGCAGGGCGTGGGCATGGTCACGGCGGGATCCCTGCTGTGCTGGGCGGCCACGCGCGAACGCGGACACGGGCGATAATTCCGCTTTGCCCATTGCGAACGACATCATGACCGACACCCATCACCCGCCCGATCTGCAGGCGCTGGCCAAGCGCCTTTTCGACCTGGAGATCAAGGCCGGGCTGGCCGACGACATGCTGGACCAGCTCAACCAGACGATCTTTCGCCAGCAACGCCAGATCGAGCTGCTGGGCAAGGAGCTGTTCGAGTTGCGGCGGCAGGGGCAGGAAGACTCCGGTTCGCCGCGTAACCTGCGCGACGAACTGCCTCCGCATTACTGATCTTTTTCTTTGGGCGCCGCGCGCGCCGTCACCTCGAACGCCAGGAACAGCGTGACCTGGGCCGGGTTGAAGTTGTCGTCGGACACCATCACCAGCGTGGCGTTGCCGTTGGGCAGGCGCGGGCCCCAGGCCATGCCTTCCAGGTTGTCCAGGCGCGTGTCCAGCGTCGTCAGGTCCAGCACCAGCTGCTTCGTCACCGGCGTGAAGGCGCCGGGCCGCAACCGTTCCTGGCCACGCACGTCGCTGCCCGTGGACAGGTCCGCCAGGTAAAGCCGGAGGAAGTTGCGCATGGGGCCGTCTGCCGGTTGCACCGCCGCGCGTTCCAGCACCAGCAGCCGGGTGGCATCCAGGGCCAGGATCTCCGACACGCCGTTGTCCGCGTGGCGTCCGTGCGCGGGACGCGCCGGAATCGGGTCCACCGGATACGCCACCTGGGCCAGCATCCCGCCTTCTCGGTCGATGCGCGTGAACCGCGCCCAGCCGCCTTCATCGGGCGTGGGCGCCGGCCCGTCCTGCGCCAGCGGCCCCTCCATGCCCACCCACAGCGATTGCCCGTCCGGCGTGAAGGTCAGCCCCTCGAAGGCCAGGTTGCGGCGAGGTCCCTGGATGCGCAGGCGGTGGACACCGAAGCCCGGCAGCGTGGGCAGTTGCGCCTGCAGCTGGCCGGCGGGACTCATGCGGACGATGCCGGGCGGCAGGCCCAGCGCCCGGTCGCCTTCGCCAGCCAGCCAGAAGCCGGGCGCCAACGGGTCCCATCGCACCGCTTCCCAGTCCGGCACGTCGCCACCCGCCCACAAGTAGCGCCACGGGTCGGGATAGGGCGTGCCGTCCGCCTGCCGCAGCACGCGCATGCCGGTGAAGGTCACGCCGTGCAGGCCCTGGGCGTCCAGGTCCAGCGTGGCGGTGTAGACCCGTGCCGGGGCGTGCCGGGAGCGGTCATCGCTGACCAGCAGCCATTGCCGCGTGGCCGGATCGTAGTCCAGGCCGGACAGGCCGCCCAGGCGCGTGTTTTCGACCATCAGGCCGGCGGGCAGCGTGGCGCTGCCCAGCAGGCGCAGGCTGGGTAGCGCGGGCGTCGGGGAGGGCGCTTGCGCGAGCACGGCCTGTGGCGCCACGGCCAGCCAGCAGGCAATGAAAGCAGTTCGACAGAATTTCCGGAAATAGAGTGGTGACACGATATATGAGTCGCGCGAGCGAAATCTGATAAATCCCATGTATTCAATGCAGGTTATCCCGGATGTCTAAGGGTAAATATATCGCTATACGATCCTTTCACTTTGCTTTCTCCGTGTCTGGAGTCGATCGTGGAATTGTTAGACAACCTCATGCTGGGCTTCTCGGTGGCCTTCACGCCCGAGAACCTGCTTTATGCCCTGCTGGGCTGCATTCTGGGCACGCTGGTGGGGGTGCTGCCGGGCCTGGGTCCAGTGCCCACCATCGCCATGCTGCTGCCCATCACCTATGTGCTGCCACCCATCGCCGGCCTGATTATGCTGGCTGGCATCTATTACGGCACGCAGTATGGCGGCTCGACCACGGCCATCCTGGTGAACCTGCCGGGTGAGACCGCTGCCGTGGTGACCGTGCTGGATGGGCACCAGATGGCGCGCAATGGCCGCGCCGGTGCGGCGCTGGCGCTGGCGGCGATCGGCTCGTTCTTCGCTGGCAGCTTCGCCACCCTGCTGATCGCGGCGTTCGCGCCGCCGCTGGCGGAGATCGCGTTCAAGTTCGGTCCCGCCGAATATTTCTCTTTGATGGCGTTGGGCTTGATCGGTGCCGTGGTGCTGGCGTCGGGCTCGCTGCTGAAAGCCATCGGGATGATCCTCATCGGCCTGCTGCTGGGCATGGTCGGCACGGACGTGAACTCGGGCGTGGCGCGCTACGACTTCGGCATCCCGGAACTGCAGGACGGCATCGACTTCGCCATCGTCGCCATGGGCGTGTTCGGCCTGGCCGAGATCATGTCCAACCTCGAGCAGAAAGAGAACCGCGTCGACATCACCGACAAGGTGGGCTCGCTGTATCCGAACCGGCAGGAAATGAAGGAGGCGGCGCCCGCCATGCTGCGCGGCACGGCGCTGGGCTGCATGCTGGGCCTGCTGCCCGGCGGCGGCGCGACGCTGTCGTCGTTCTCTTCCTACACGCTGGAAAAGAAGATCTCGAAGGAGCCGGAGCGTTTCGGCAAGGGCCATCCCGCCGGCCTGGCGGGGCCGGAGTCGGCCAACAACGCGGGCGCGCAGACCTCCTTCATTCCGCTGCTCACCCTGGGCATACCAGGGAACGCCGTGATGGCGTTGATGGTGGGAGCCATGACCATCCACAACATCCAGCCCGGCCCGCAGGTCATGACGAGCCATCCGGAGCTGTTCTGGGGCCTGGTGGCGTCGATGTGGATCGGCAACCTGATGCTGGTGGTGCTGAACCTGCCGCTGGTGGGCCTGTGGGTGAAGCTGCTGAAGGTGCCCTACCGCATCCTGTTTCCGGCCATCCTGGTGTTCTGCACGGTTGGTGTCTATTCCCTGAACTACAACGTCTTCGACATCTACATCACTGCTGTCTTCGCGATGGTGGGCTATGTGTGGGCGAAGCTGAAGTGCGAAGGCGCGCCGCTGCTGTTGGGTCTGGTGCTGGGCCCCATGATGGAAGAGAACTTCCGCCGGGCGCTGCTGCTCTCGCGCGGGGAATTCATGACCTTCGTCGAGCGTCCGCTGTCGGCGTCGCTACTGGGCGCGGCGCTGATACTGGTCGTGCTGGTGGCCCTGCCGTCGGTGAAGCGCAAGCGCCAGGAGGCGTTCGTCGAAGAGGAGTAGGTGCCGCGGCCGGTGTCGGGCTTGCGCCGCGCGATGCGAGCTCAGGCCCGTTTCACGAAGTGCTCCAGCAGGGTGCTGAGCAGCGGGCCGGTGGCGCTGAGTTCGTCCAGGTGCGCGCCTGACAGCAGCCGCAACTTGGCTTCGGTCAGTTCGGTGACGCGGATGTTGATGCGGCGCCGGTCGCGCGGATCGTGCTCGCGGCTGACCAGGCCCATGCGCTCCAGGCGGCCGACCAGTTCGCCCGCGCTGTGATGGCGCAGCAGCATGCGGTCGGCGATTTCGCCGACCGTCAGCACGTCGTCGGGAGAGCCCTTGATGGCCAGCAGCACCTGGTGCTGCTGCGGCGTGAGGCCATTGGCAGCGGCGGCCGCTTCGCTGAAGGCGAGGAACTTGCGTAATTCGTAGCGCAGCTTGGACAGCGCAATGAAGTCCGCCTTGCCGGGAACGCGCTGCGGCACGGCGGGCACGACGGGACTGTGTTCGGTGTCTGGCATTGCGGACATGGTCTGTACCCTGAGGACGTTCCATTGTACGGCTGCATGCCGGCATGGGCCGCGTGCTTGGTCGGCCCGTCCGCCGATGCTACGCTGCGGGCCATGACAGACGCCTCGCGTACCCAGACCCTTGCCGCGCGCCGCGCCGAATTGCGCCGCATGAAGATCGGCGCCGCGGCCCTGCTGGCGCTCATGGTCGCCGGGTTGATCCTCGCGCATGCCATGGGCGGGCAGGGCGGCTGGGCCTGGCTGCGCGCTTTCTGCGAAGCGGCCACCGTGGGCGCCTTGGCGGACTGGTTCGCCGTGGTGGCGCTGTTTCGCCATCCGCTGGGCATACCGGTGCCGCACACCGCCATCATTCCCTCCAACAAGGATCGCCTGGCCGACAAGCTGGGCGTCTTCGTGCGTGATCACTTCCTGGAGCCCGGCATCTTGATGGCGCGCATCCAGGCCTTCGATCCGGCCGCGCGCCTGGGGCAATGGCTGGCCGTGCCCGACAACACGCGACGCCTGGCGCAGGGGGCGCGCCAGGCGGCACTGCAGTCGCTGGAATTGCTGGACGAGGTTGCCGTGCGCCGCGCCATCCACGGCTTCGTCATGGGCCGCCTGCACCGGTGGAACGCGGCCGCCACCGCGGGAGACGTGCTTGGCCTGCTGACGCGCGACGGCCGTCACCAGGAACTGCTGGACGCCGCGCTGGAGCGCATGGCGCAATACCTGGGCAAGGAAGAAATCCGCCAGCGCGTGTCGGCCCTGCTGGTCAAGCATGCCAGCCGTGAATGGCCACGCCTGGTGGGCGCGGTGGAGCTGGTGTCGTCGGTGGATGACATCGCCGACCGCTTGGCCGACCGGATGTCACGCGCGCTGCTGGAAGAGCTGCGCGACGTGCTGTCGGCGCCAGAGCATCCGCTGCGCCAGGAATACGAAGCCTGGTTCGCGGACTATGTCACGCGCTTGCGCGACGATCCCGACCTGGCGCACCAGGCCGAGGACATCAAGCAGCGCCTGATGGATCATCCCGACGTGCAGGAATACGTGCGCGGTCTGTGGGACGACATCCACGACGCCTTGCGCCGCGACCTGACGCGCGACGATTCGGTGCTGGCGCGCCACCTGGACGACGTATTGCTGGCACTGGGCCGCAAGGTGAGCGAGGACGCCTCCCTGCGTGACGCGATCAACGCGCATGTCATGGCCAACGCCGAGACGCTGACGGAAGACCTGCGCGAGGAGGCCTCGGCGCACATCGCGCGCACGGTCAAGGCCTGGGACGAACGCAAGCTGGTCGACGAACTGGAGCTCAGCGTGGGCCGCGACCTGCAGTACATCCGCTACAACGGCACGCTGGTGGGCGGCCTGATCGGCCTGGCCCTGCACGCCCTGGTGCTTGCCGCATCGGCGTGACACGCCTTGCTTTCGCTGGAAGATAAAAAATACTGTCAAGCAACGCCGTTCGTTTCTGAAGCAAGCCACGCTGGGCGCCGCTGCAGGCGGCGCGCCTCACCATTGCGTGGCATGCCACGCAAATGCTGCACGACGGTGCGGATTCCGCCCCGCCAACGTGCATGCCAGCCGTGCCGCCCGTGCCATGAAGCGGGGTGCACCACTTATTTTGACCTGCCGCAAACCCTCGCCGATAAAGGCCTGGCGGGAACCCCGCGTATCAGCGCAGGGAAAACCTGGAAATACCTGGCACGCAACTTGCATGGTTGAAGCATGAACGGCTGCCGCCGTGTCCGCTGGGGCAAGATTTCATGCGCCTCTTGAATCACTCAAGGGATCACTGCGATGCATCACCTCATGGGTTTTTCCGCCGCCAGCGCGCGGCGTCTGTGGCGCGCCGTCGTGGGCGGGGCGCTGGCCTGTCTGGCGGCCACCGCCAGCTTTCCCAGCCTGGCGGAAAAGCCGCTGCGCATCGGGGCGCCCCTGGCCCTGAGCGGCGGGCTGGCCGAGGAAGGCAAGAAGCAGCAGGTGGCCTACCAGCTTTGGCTCGAACGCATCCAGGCCCAGGGGGGCATCATGATCGGCAGCGCGAAAGTGCCGGTCGAGCTGGTGACCTATGACTACCAGTCCGACGAAAAGCGTGCGCAGCAATTGGCCGAGCGCCTGATCACCCAGGACCGCGTCGATTTCATGACCGCGCCCTTCGGGTCCGGCCATGCCAAGGTGGTCGCGGGCGTCGCCGAGCGCTATGGCGTGCCGGTGATCGCGGTCGCCTCCAGCGAGCCCGTGCACAACCAGGGCTACAAGCATCTGTTCGGCACCCTGGCGCCCTCCGTGGGGCTGATCGACACGATGATCGAGTATTTCACCGCGCAGCGGCCGGGGACCGGCACGATCGCCGTGCTGGGGCGCGACGACGTCTTTCCCAAGGTGATGGCGACCACGATGTCCAGGCAGGCGGCGAAGGCCGGCTTGAAGGTCGTGTACGACACGCTCTATCCCGTGGGCACGATGGACTTCAGCGCGGCGCTTACCGCGATCAAGGCGGCCAGGCCGGACTGGATATACGTCACCGGCTACACCAGCGATCTCATCCTGGCGCGCAAGCAGATGGCCGACCTGGGCGTGGATGCGCCCATCCTCACCATGGTGACGGGGCCCGCCTATCCCGAGTTCGTCGATGGCCTGGGCCCGCTGGCCGAGAACGTGACCAGCGCGACATGGTGGCACGCGTCGCAGACCTATTCCTCGGATGACGTGTTTGGCGGAACGCAGGCCTTTGCGCAGGCCGTGCGCGACCGGACCGGCAAGGATCCGGACTACGTCCATGCCTCGTCGGCCGCGGCGCTGGTGGTGCTGCAGAAGGCGGTGGAGGCCGCGGGCACGCGGGACCGTGCCAAGGTACGCGATGCGCTGGCGGGGCTGGACGTCATGACTTTCTATGGTCCGGTGAAATTCCGCGAGGACGGCATGAACATGAATCGCGAACTGCCCATCATCCAGATCCATGACGGCAATCCCGTCGTGCTGTTCCCCGTCCCCGCCCAGGCCTCCGCGTTGCGGCTGAGCGCGAAGTGAATCAACGGAAAGAACGACCGGAGACTTGCCATGCCCAAGCACCTGAGCCCTGCGCAGATCGATGATTTCCGCCAGCACGGCTACGCCTATCCCTTCGACGCCTTCGACGCACAGGAGGCCGCGCGGCTGCGCGCCCGCATCGAGTCCTACGAGCAGCAGAGCGGCTACGACGCCAACCAGACGCTGAAGATCAAGGGGCACCTGGCCTTGCCCGACCTGGTGGCGTTGGGCCGCCATCCTCGCATCCTCGACGCGGTCGAGGACCTGATCGGCCCCGACATCCTGCTGTTCGGCGCCTCCATCTTCGCCAAGGACGGCGGCGATCCGCGCTACGTCTCCTGGCACCAGGACTCGGCCTATTTCGGCCTGGATCCGCACGAGGAAGTCACGGCATGGGTCGGCCTGACGGATTCGACGGAGGAGAACGGCTGTCTGCGCGTGCTGCCCGGCTCGCATCGGGGGCCGGACTTCAAGCATGAGGAAACCTACGCGCCGGACAACATGCTGGCCAAGGGGCAGTCGCTGATGGGCATCGATGAAAGCCGGGCTGTGTCGATGCCGCTGCGCGCGGGACAGTTTTCGCTGCACCACGAGCGCACGGCGCACAGCTCGTTGCCCAACCGGAGCACGGGCCGGCGGATGGGGTTCGCGTTCTTCTACGTGCCCACCCATGCGCGCCTGCTCAAGCGGCGTGGCCGCGCCACGCTGGTGCGGGGTGTGGACGAGTACGGCCATTGGGATGCCGACGACCTGCCCACCATGGACCTCGATCCGCTGTCGATGCAGCAGCTCCGTTCTGCCTGGGGCAGCTACAAGGATGGCAAGGTATTGCAGGCTGCCGACATATCGGCGCGAGCCTGAGGGCGTCGGGGAGCGGGGCGGGCGGGTGCTACGATCCCGCCAGTTCCTCTATCCTGCGCGCCGACGGCGCGCGCGTCTGCCATGTCCCTGGTCCTGCGCGGCATGTGCGCCGCGGACATCCCCGATGTGCTCGATGTCCAGGCCGCCGCTTATCCCGCCATCCTCAACGAAGAGGCGGGCTTCTTCCTGAATCGCCTGGCCTTGTCTCCCGCGACCTGCTGGGTGGCGCGGGATGCCGCCAGCGACGCGATGCAGGGCTACCTGGTCGCGTATCCGTGGTCGGGCGGGTTGCCGCCCGAACTGGGCCAGGCTTTGCCTTCGCTGCCGGCAGGCGCAGACCACTGGTTCCTGCATGATTGCGCTGTGCATCCCCGCGCGCAGGGGCGCGGCGTGGGCAAGGCACTGTACGAAACCGGCAGGCGTCAAGCCTGGGAGGCCGGTTTTCGACAGGGCTGCCTGGTGGCACTGGCCGAGGCCGTTCCCTACTGGCTGCGGCTGGGGTACGCGACGCCGGTCGTGGTGATGCCGGGGCTGGCGGAAAAGTTGCGCCAGTATGGCGAGGGCGCCTGCTACCTGGCGCGTGCGATGGATTCAGTGGTGGACCGTGGCGCCGCGGGGCAGGGCGGCTGACGCCGCCTTCGAGCCAGCCGGCGGTGCGTCACTCAGTCCGAGATACGCCAGGATCTTGGGGAAGTGCTGGTTGATTTTTCGGCGCGCGGTCCAGCGTTCAAGAAACTTGAACTTGCAGCGTAGCCGGTAGCGGAGATCGTAGCGGCGTCCGCCCAGGCCATCCACGATGACCAGGTAAGGGCGCCCCGCACAGGTATGTGCGACGACGACATTGCACAGATTCACGTCGTTCCAGATGACACCGTTCTTGTGCAGCCAGTGCAGCATTTCGGTGATCAAGCCAAGCGCTTCCAGCTGGGAGATGGCGCCCGAGTGGAGCATGCGCTCGAGCGTCTGCGCGGCCTGGCCATCGCGGCCCCGGATCAGTTCCACCACGATCCCGTGGCCCTTCGAGGTGGCTACCGGTTGATGGATCTTGGGCAGGTGCTGCGACGTGAGCTTGCGGGTGTTGAGGTGCTGGAGGTAATGCAGCTCGAGCGCATTCTCGAGGAGGTCGGCAGATTGCCCGGCGCGGCTCACCTTGATGCACAGGGATGGGTCCAGCGGGTGTTGCCAGCATTCCCGCTGATTGCCGGTGCCGATCAGCGTGGCCAGGTTCAATGCCTCGGGTCGGTCTGTCGATGTGGCGTGGCCAGTCGAATCCATCTGCGTCTCCGCCCGTCCTCGTCGCACAAGGCAAGGATTCCCGGCATTTATTTCATTATGATGAAATAAATATTATCAGCGCTTCTTGCCTTCGAGGCCCCAGGTGGCGCGCGGAAGCCCCCTGGAATGCTTGAGTCACCTCAAGCCCAAGGGGATTCGTTGTTTTGACGCAAATTCGACGTTTGTGTCAACGTGGCGGACAGAGTCGCCTCCGCAAGGAGGCTGGCGTCGGCCTAGTTACGGTCCAGCGTGTCGCAGAGCTCGCGCGCCGCGTCCTTCACCAGTTGCACATGGTTCGGGTTCAGGCGATGCGTGGGCATGGTCAGCGTGACAGCGCCCACCAGCTCCGTGCCGTTCTTGAACACCGGCGCCGAGATGCCCGACAGGTCGGGCGTGCGGTCGCCGTTCAGCAGGATGACGCCGTCGCGGCGGATCTGTTCATAAACCTCGCCGATGCCGCCGCTGTAGGCGCTCAGCACGCGGCCGCCCGCGCCACGCCCCATGGGCAGCACGTCGCCCGCCTTCAGATGGTCGCGCAGCGGCTGCGGCGAATCGACCCGGTACAGGCAGATGCGCTGGTCGCCCTGGCGCACGTGGAAGGCCGCGCTTTCACCGGTCTGCGCCACCAGGCGTTGCAGCAGCGGCGTGACCAGCGGTTCCAGCGAAAAGGACGCGGCGTAAAGGGCATGCAAGCGTGCCACTTCCGGGCCGATAGCATAGCGACCTGTTTCCGTCTGGCGGATCAGTCGGCCATGGACCAGCGAGGCGAGCAGGCGCGACACCGCGCTCTTGTAGAGCCGTGTGCGGTTGGCCAATTCGGTCAGGCTCAGCGACTCGTCGCCATTGCGAAAGGCGGCAAGCACGGTGAGGGCTTTGTCGACAGCGGCAACGCCACCTGGGGCGAGGTTCTCGTCGGCGACGGATTTCTGGGCGGATTTCCTGGGCATGAATGACTCGCGTACCAAAAAGACAGCAGGGAAAAGACCGCGGCGCGATTGACAGCGCGGACGGTCAAGCGAATAATCTATTTTAAGGATAGAACTCGATTCCATCAAATAGAATTCTCGAGTCGCGTTCCTTAGGATGTGTATCCTATAGAACGGAATCTTATAGGGCAGAATCGCGGACTGCAAGGTCTACGATGAATAAAACCGGAGACGCAGTCCAAACGCACACACTTTGTGCACTGGAACGTCCCCGACAGAAACAGGAATTTCCCGTGGCAACAAAAGTATTGGTGAGCGAGGTCGGACCCCGTGACGGCCTGCAAAGCGTCAAGCGCACGATGAGCCTGGCGCACAAGACGCAGTGGATCTCGGCGCTGCATGCGGCGGGCCTGCAGGAAATCGAGGTCGGCTCCTTCGTCTCTCCCAAGCTGTTGCCGCAGATGGCCGACACCGCGCAGGTGGTGGCCCATGCCAAGACCCTGCCCGGCCTGCACGTGGCCGTGCTCGTGCCCAACCTGAAGGGCGCGCAGGCCGCGTTCGAGGCTGGCGTGCACAAGATCACGCTGCCGATCTCGGTGACGGAAGTGCATTCGCTGGCGAACATCCGCCGCACGCACGAACAGGTCTTCGAGGAAGTGCGCCAGGTCGTGGCGCTGCGCAACGCGCAGTACCCCGGCATTGCCATCGAGGCCGGCATGTCGGTGGCTTTCGGCTGCACGCTGGCCGGCGCCGTGGCCGATGACGAAACGATGCGCATCGCGCATCTCATGGCCGAGCTGGGCGTGGACGAAGTCGGCCTGTCCGACACCACGGGCTACGGCAACCCGGCCCAGGTGGGCCGCATGTTCCGCCGCCTGCAGGCCGAGCTGGGCGAGAAGGCGGGCGGCGCGCACTTCCACAATACGCGTGGGCAGGGCATGGCCAACGTGGTCGCCGCGCTGGATGCCGGCGTCACCACCTTCGACGCCAGCCAGGGCGGCCTGGGCGGCTGTCCCTACGCGCCGGGCGCCACCGGCAACATCGTCACTGAAGACCTGGTCTATCTGCTGGAAGCCATGGGACTGGACACCGGCATCGATGTCGAGAAGCTGCTGGCCGCGCGCGTCGTGCTGGGCCAAGGCCTGCCCGGCGAGCCGCTGTACGGCCACGTCCCTGACGCCGGCCTGCCCAAGGGCTTCGTCTATGCCGACGGCCGCGTGCCGCCCGAAACGCCCGCGCGCGTCGGTTGCGGAGCGCAGGCCTGATCATGAGCGAACAGAAGAACCCCCTGCCGCTCGCCGGCATCCGCGTCGTCGAATTCACGCACATGGTCATGGGCCCGAGCTGCGGCATGCTGCTCGCGGACCTGGGCGCCGAAGTCATCAAGGTCGAACCCGTCAACGGCGACAACACGCGCCGCCTGCCCGGTTCGGGCTCGGGCTTCTATGCCATGTTCAATCGCAACAAGAAGAGCCTGGCGGTGGACGTGAAGCAGCCCGCCGGCCGCGAAGCCGTGCTGCGTCTGCTTGCCACGGCCGATGTGTTCAGCGAGAACTTCAAGCCCGGCACCATGGAAAAGCTGGGCCTGGGCTATGAGGCGCTGTCCAAGCTCAACCCCCGCCTGATCTATGTCTCGCACAAGGGTTTCCTGAAGGGGCCCTACGACCAGCGCACCGCGCTGGACGAGGTCGTGCAGATGATGGGCGGCATGGCCTACATGACCGGTCCCGAAGGCCGCCCGCTGCGCGCGGGCGCGTCGGTCAACGACATCATGGGCGGCATCTTCGGCGCCATCGGCGCCATGGCCGCGCTGCGCACCCGCGACACGACGGGCCGCGGCCAGCAGGTCGAAAGCTCGCTCTTCGAGAACAACGTGTTCCTGATGGGCACGCACATGATGCAGTACGCCGTGACCGGCAAGCCTGCCAAGCCCATGCCCAGCCGCGTGGCGGCCTGGGCGGTCTACGACGTGTTCGAGGCGCGCGACGGCGGGCAGATTTTCCTTGGCGTGGTGTCGGATACGCAATGGCGCCTGTTCTGCGACGCCTTCGGCCTGACCGCGCTGAAGGCGTCGCCGCGCCTGGCGACCAACCCGCAACGCGTGGCCGAGCGCGAGTGGCTGATGCCCCAACTGCGCGCCGTGATGGCAACCTATTCCGCGGAAGAGATCTCGACGCGCTTCGAGGAACACGGCCTGCCGTTCGCGCCGATCACGCAGCCGCACGAACTGTTCGAGGACGTCCACCTGCGTGAAAGCGGCGGCCTGGCCGACGTGCATATCGCACCCGATGCCAGCGGCGCGCAAGCGCATCTGGACACCCGCACGCCGCTGTTGCCGCTGATGCTGGATGGCGAGCGCCTGGGCGTGCGCAGCAATCCGCCCTCCATCGGCGAGCACACCCGCACGCTGCTGGAGGAGCTGGGTTACGGCGCCGATGACATCAAGGCGCTGGAAGCGCAGCAGATCATCCACAACGGCGAAGGCTGATCGCGGCGGGTCCCAAAGGAAAGGACGCGGCCGGGGGGGCCCGGGCGCGTTCGGGCCTCTTGCACACCGAGTCCGCGAAACTTGCGAACTTTTCACTTTTTGGTGTGAATTAATCCCTTTGTTCAAACGTTTCAATCGGTGATACAACCGATACCTTTTATAACGCTTTCATGCGTGGCAGCATGTTGCGACTTGACGGGCCAAAAGCCCGCCAGGTCTGGACTGTTCCCATGCTTTGCTTATCCACCTGGAGACTTAGTGTGAAATTCCCCCTCGTCGCAGCGGCCATGCTGGCCTTCGCGTTCAACGCCCAGGCCGCCGAATCGGCTGATACCTATCCGTCCAAGCCCGTGCGCATCGTCGTGCCGTATTCGGCAGGCGGCACCACCGACTACGCTGCCCGCATCGTCGCGCAGAAGCTGACGGAACAAAATGGCCAGACCTTCTTCGTCGAGAACAAGGCCGGCGCGTCGGGCACCATCGGCACCCTGGACGTGGTCCGTTCGGCCGCCGACGGCTACAACATCCTGACCAACGACACGACCTACGCCATGCTGCCGGCGCTGTTCGACAAGCTGGCCTGGGACCACAAGAACGACCTGGTGCCGGTCAGCATGCTGATCCAGTCGCCCGTCACGCTGGTCGTGCCGCAAGCGTCGAAATTCCAGACGATGCAGGACCTGATCGACTATGCCAAGCAGAACCCCGGCCAGCTGAACTTCGGTTCGGGCGGCCAAGGCAGCTCGACCCACCTGTCGTCGGAAGTCTTCCGTGACCAGGCCCAGATCAACGTCGCCCACATCCCCTACCGTGGCGCCGGCGCCGCCATGACCGACCTGATGGCCGGCCAGATCGACTTCCTGATCACCGCCACGCCCACCGCCATCGGTCCCATCAAGGGCAATCGCGTGCGCGCGTTGGCCGTCAGCGGGAACGAGCGCCTGAAGGCCCTGCCGAACGTGCCGACCTTCAAGGAAGCCGGCCTGGCCAACTACCAGGTCATCAACTGGTTCGGTTTCGCCGTGCCGCGCAACACGCCCGCGCCCGTCGTCGAGAAGCTGTCGACGCTGGTGCTGAAGGCCCTGGACGACGACAAGCTGCGCGCCCAGCTGGAAGAGCAGGGCGCCAAGCCCGGCACGCTGAAGCCCGCCGAGTTCCAGAAGCTGGTCAGCGAAGAAATCACGCTGTGGACCGACGTGGCCAAGAAGGCTGGCGTCAAGCCCGAGTAATCGGCGCGAGCAAGGCAATACGCGTGAACGCGTGCCTGTCGTAGACTGACACGCGCGCCCCACAGGCGCGGCCATCGGCCGCGCCTGTTTTCTTTCCAGGAGACAAAGACGATGTGGAACCTTTCCTTCACCCCGCCCGAACGCATCCAGGCCGAGGTGCTGACCGCGCTGCCCGATGCGCTGCGCCTGCCCCGGCCGTCAGCCTGGGCGGATGCCAACAAGGCGGGCGAACCCATCGACAGTTTCCTGGAAGGCCCGGTCTTCGACCGCGCGGGCAACCTCTATGTGACCGACATCCCGCACGGCCGCATCCTGCGCATCGATGCGCAAGGCGCCTGGCACGTGGTGGCCGAGTATGACGGCTGGCCCAATGGCCTGGCCATCCATCGCGACGGCAGCATCTGGATTGCCGACTACCGCCGCGGCCTGCTGCGCCTGCCGCCCGAGGGCGGCCAACCCGAAGCCGTGCTGGGCCATCGCAACAGCGAGTCCTTCAAGGGCATCAACGACCTGATCTTCGATGCGCAGGGCCGCTGCTGGTTTACCGACCAGGGCCAGACGGGCATGCACGACCCCAGTGGACGCGTCTACCGCTACGACCCCGCCGATGGCCGCCTGGACGTGCTGCTGTCCAATGCGCCCAGCCCCAACGGCCTGGCGCTGGACGCGCACGGCAAGGCCTTCTTCCTGGCTGTCACGCGTGGCAACGCCGTGTGGCGCGGTCCGGTGCAGCGTGACGGCTCGCTCAGCAAGGTGGGCGTGCTGCGCAGCTTCTTCGGCACCAGCGGCCCGGACGGCCTGGCGGTGGGCGCGAACAACGAACTCGTCGTTGCCCACGCCAGCCTGGGGGGCGCCTTCGTGCTCAACGGCATGGGCGAGGTCACGCATTTCGTGCAGAGCCCTTGCGGCAAGACCATCACCAACGTGGCCTTCCGCCCGGGCACGCGTCAGCTGGTGCTGACCGATTCCTCGACCGGCACGGTGCTGGCCGCCGAGCTGCCCTGCGAGGGCGCGGCGCTGTACTCGCACGCCTGACGGCGCGCGTCGCGCTGGTCCAGGCGACCGCTCCAGGCCGTCAGGGCCAGGGCGCCCAGCACCACCACGCCGCCGATCCAGGGCGTGTGCATGAGGCCCAGGTGTTCCACGATGAGGCCGCCGCCCCAGGCGCCCAGCGCGATGCCCAGGTTGAAGGCCGCGATGTTCAGGCCCGAGGCCACGTCCACCGCCTGCGGCGTGTGGCGCTCGGCCTGGCGCACCACATAGACCTGCAGGCCGGGCACGTTGCCGAAGGCGACGGCGCCCCAGGCCAGCACGGTGGCCAGCGCCAGCCACGGACTGTGCGCGGTCCAGGTCAGCACGAACAGCACGACGGCCAGCAGCAGGAAGATGCGCTTGAGCGCCGGGATCGCGCCCTGGCGATCGGCCAGGCGGCCGCCCCACAGGTTGCCCACGGCGACCGACACGCCATAGGCCAGCATCACCAGGCTGACCGCGCCGGGCGCGAAACCGGTGACGTCCTGCAGGATCGGCGCCAGGAAGGTGAAGGCGATGAACGAGCCGCCGTAGCCCACGGCCGTCATGGCGTAGACCAGCAGCAGCCGGCCCTGGCCCAGTACCTTGGCCTGCTGCAGCAGCGTGGCCGTGGTGCCGCGCGGGATGTTGCGCGGCACGAACAGCAGGCTGCCCACGAAGGCCACCACGCCCAGCAGCGACACCGCCAGGAAGGTCTCGCGCCAGCCGTAATGCTGGCCGATGAAAGTGCCCAGGGGCACGCCCGTCACCAGCGCCACGGTCAGGCCCGTGAACATGATGGCGATGGCGCCGGCCGCCTTCTCCTTGGACAACAGGCTGGTGGCCAGGGTGGAGCCGATGGAGAAGAAGACCCCGTGGGCCAGGCCCGTGAGGATGCGCGCGGCCACCAGCGGCCAGTAGCCCGGCGCCTGCCAGGCCAGCAGGTTGCCCAGGGTGAAGAGCACCATGAGCGAGAGCAGCAGCGTCTTGCGGGGCAACTTGCCGGTGAGCGCGGTGAGCACGGGCGCGCCGATGGCGACACCCAGTGCATAGAGGCTGACCAGCAGGCCGGCCGAGGGCAGCGACGCGCCGAGATCGGCCGCGATGGTGGGGATGAGTCCGACGATCACGAACTCGGTGGTACCGATGGCGAAGGCGCTGATCGTGAGCGCCAGCAAGGCAATGGGCATGACGGGGATCCGGGAACAGGGAAGAATGCCCGGCAGTATCGCGCTGCCCATCTTTCCAAAAAACAGGGTTCCAGGCAGAATATTTTTGACTAATATTCAAGAATGAAAACGACCCTCGATGAGCTTGCCGTCCTTGCCGCCGTGGTGGACACCGGCTCCATCACGGCCGCGGCCGAGCAGTTGTCCCAGACCGCCTCCGGCGTGAGCCGGGCGCTGGCGCGCCTGGAGGAAAAGCTGGGCACCACCTTGCTGCGCCGGACCACGCGCCGCCTGGCACTGACGGAGGAAGGCGCGCTGTTCCTGGCGCGGGCCCGCCAGATCCTGGACGCGGTCGAAGACGCCGAGAACCAGATGGCCGTGCGCCGCACCCGCCCCGCCGGGCGCCTGCGCGTGAACGCGGCCACGCCGTTCATGGTGCATGCGCTGGTGCCGCTGGTGGATGGCTTTCGCCGGCAGTTTCCCGAGATCGAGCTGTCGCTGCACAGCGACGAGGGCAACATCGACCTGCTGGAGCGGCGCACCGACGTGGCGATCCGCATCGGCACCTTGCGCGACTCCACGCTGCACGCGCGCCCGTTGGGCCACAGCCGCTTGCGGGTGCTGGCCAGTCCGGCCTACCTGGCCGAGCGCGGCAAGCCGCGCAGCGTGGACGAGTTGGCGCGGCACAGCCTGCTGGGTTTCTCGCAGCCGGAGCACTTGAACCATTGGCCGCTGCGGCACGCGCAGGACGAGCGCTACGTCATCACGCCGGCCTTGCAGGCCAGCAACGGCGAGATCCTGCGCGAGCTTGCCTTGGCGGGGCAGGGCATCGTCTGCCTGGCGGACTTCATGACCCACGAGGATCGCGCGCGGGGGGATCTGGTGCAGGTGCTGGCGCGCGTCACGGTGGACGTGCGCCAGGCCATCCAGGCGGTGTACTACCGCAACACCGCGTTGGGCGCGCGGATTTCATGCTTCCTGGATTATGTGCAGGAAGGGTTGCGGGGGCGGTTGGAATGAAGCGAGGCCTTATGAGGCAGCCTGCGCCAGCGGCCGGATCTCCAGCCTGAGACCCATGGCCTTTAGTATCGCCATCAGGCTGCTGAGCGCAGGATTGCCTTGCGCAGAGAGCGTGCGATAAAGCTGCGTCGGATTCAATTCCGCCCGCCGGGCAACCTCCTGCACACCGCCGAATGCCTGCGCGAGTTGGCGCAGGACGACGAGAAGTTCGCCCTGGTCTCCTTCCGCCAGAATGGTGTTCAGCGTGGCAAGCGCCAATTCTGGGTCGTCGCGGTACAGCTCGGCCATGGCGTCGTCATGCGGACGGCTTTTCATTGTCTTTCCTTTGCTGCCAATCGTTCCAGTACGCCGCGGCACGGGCGATGTCGTCGGCTTGTTTGCGCTTGTCGCCCGCGCAAAGCAAAAGCACCTGTTGCGGGCCGACCATGGCGTAGTACACGCGATAGCCGGGGCCGGTATCGATGCGCAATTCCCAGACGCCGTCGCGGCAATAGCGATGGTCACCGAAGTTGCCCTGTTCAAGCCGGGCGACACGCCTGATGACGGCGATTCGCGCCAACTGGTCTCGGGCGTGTTTCAGCCATGAGAGATAAGGGTCCTGATTGTCAGCGGTGAGATAGTGCGCAATCCGGTATCGATACATTTTCGTTAATAAACGAAATCTCGTCAACGCGCAGGACATGATGCGAATGGGCTGCGCGGGCAGACCAGGATCGTCGCGCGAGCGTGGACGGCATGGACGCGTTCGGGCGTATTACTGCCATGAGGCTTTCCCCGGATGGAAAAAAAACCGCCCCGGCACCTTGCGGCAGCCGGGGCGGTTTCGCCTTGCTTCAGTGCGCCTGGCGGCGCGGCGATCAGAAGGCGACGGACATCGTGGCCTTGTAGACGCGGCCCGTGCCGGCCGTGATCTGGCCGAACTGGGGAGCCACGGTCGCCCAGTACTTCTTGTCGAAGACGTTGTCCACGCCCAGGCGCCACGTCACTTCCTGGCCTTGCAGCTTGGTCGTGTAGCGGGCGCCGAGGTCGACGCGGGTCCATGCCGGGATCTCGGCGCTGTTGTCGATGTCGATGTACTGCGCGCCACGGCGAGACACATGGCCTTGCAGCGTCAGGCCCTGCAGCGCGGGCAGGTCGTACTCGGCACCGAGGACCGCCTGGTACTTCGGCACACCGCGAGCGTAGTTGCCGTCCTGCAAACCGCCATTGGTATTGCGCAGCTTGGCCTGCATGAGCGTGACACCGCCGATGAGGCGCAGGCCGGTCATGGGTTCGCCGTAGACGTTCAGCTCGACGCCACGATTACGCTGGCGGCCGGCATCGCTGAAGATCAGGGTCGTGGAATCCCGATAGAAGTCGGGTCGCTGGATCTGGAACACGGCAAAGCTGGCGCCGTAGTCGCCGAAATCGGCCTTCACGCCAGCCTCGATCTGTTTGGTGCGGGCCGGTTTGAACAGTTCGCCGGGATTGGCGGAGTCGTTCGGGGCGATCTCGCCTTTGGTGAGGCCCTGGATGTAGTTGGCGTAAACCGACAGGTTATCGGTGGCACGGAAGACGACGCCGCCCATGGGCGAGATCACCGAGTCGTCGTACGCCGACCCGAAGGCGCCATAGCTGCGCTGGTCGATCGACTGGTGGCGAGCGCCAACCGTGACGAGCAGGCGCTCGTCCATGAACGACAACGTGTCAGACAGCGTGACGCTGCGCAGGATGGTGCGCTCCGAACGGGGAGGGTCGTTCAGATCGCCGACGGAGGGGCCTTCGACCGGACGTTCAAATTGGACGGGATCGTGAATGTTCTGCGGGTTCGCTGCCGCCGACGCATAGGCCGTGCGGCCGATCTGCTTGAGCGCCGATACGTTCAAATTCACACGGTGGCCGACCGAGCCGGTGTTGAAGCGACCGCGCAGACCGGTCTCGCCCGTGACCGAATCACGGCGATAGGGGGAGTTCAGGTAGCCCTGGGTGCCAACGCCGTTGCCGTCGACGGTAGGCGTGGCGTAGATACCCTTTTCGTCATCGGTGCTGGTGCCGATGGCCGCGTACGCCATCCAGTTGTTGTTCAGATCGAATTCTGCGCGGCCCACCAGGTGAACTGACCCCCAGAAGTTGGACAGTTTAAAAGTCTAGGCGGCCAAGGCCTGGGTCCGGTATTGCACCGGGCTCAGGCCTTTGAGTTTGAGCCGGATGCGTTGGTGGTTGTAGTAGTGGA
>CAADIZ010000078.1_pt1 | contig 53536 bp, 49 predicted proteins | sample 2381461 | NCBI WGS metagenome assembly CAADIZ01 (sample SAMEA5147531, study PRJEB30075) | plant metagenome | biome: Evergreen rainforest; feature: Forest; material: Leaf | place: Madagascar | collected 2016-11
TCCACTACTACAACCACCAACGCATCCGGCTCAAACTCAAAGGCCTGAGCCCGGTGCAATACCGGACCCAGGCCTTGGCCGCCTAGACTTTTAAACTGTCCAACTTCTGGGGGTCAGTTCACAAGGACGGCTTTTTCAATTCAAACGGGGGCGAAGTAGAATCGCCCTTTATATCTTCGTTGCTCAGCCGGTACGCCAGCGTCGCCCTCTCAAGGGGGAGGCGCGCGGGCGCCTCGGGGTGGGCAACACTTTGGAGCATCGTCATGCGCTATCTGGTCTGGGCTCTGCGTTTGCTGGTCTTCATCGTCGTGCTCTTGTTCGCGCTGAAGAATACCGGTCCCGTGGCGGTCAACTTCTATGGCGACCAGGTCGTCCATGACGTGCCGCTGATCGTCGTGATGCTGACGGTGTTCGTCGTGGGCACGCTGTTCGGCCTCCTGCTGACCGTGCCCGGCGCCTTGCGCCGCCGCCGCGAAGCCGCGCGCCTGCGCCGTGAGATCGAGCGGTTGCAGGCGGCCGTCGCACCGCCCAATCCCGCCACCGTGGCGCCCGAGACGATCGCCCCGCTCTCGCCCCTCTGAGCGATGCGCCGCGCGTGCGTGAGCGCCGCGCGGCCTGTTTTCCTGTTCCGTCTTTAGCGAGTGTCTTGCCGTGGATTTTGAACCCTGGTGGCTCATTTTCGTGCCCGTGCTGTTCGGCTTGGGCTGGATCGCGGCGCGCGTGGATATCCGGCAGATGCTGTCGGAGAACCGCAGCCTGCCCGACTCCTATTTCCGCGGGCTGAACTTCCTGCTGAATGAGCAGCCCGACCGTGCCATCGACGCGTTCGTCGAAGTGGCCAAGCTGGATCCGGAAACCACCGAGCTGCACTTCGCGCTGGGCAGTCTTTTCCGCCGCCGCGGTGAAATGGAGCGCGCCATCCGCGTGCACCTGAGCCTGCTGGCGCGCGCCGACCTGCCGCAGGCGCAGCGCGAACATGCCCAGCACGAGCTGGCGCAGGATTACCTGAAGGCCGGCATGCTGGACCGCGCCGAGGAAGCCTTCGAACTGCTGAAGGACACACGCTTCGCCTTGCCGGCATTGCGCTCGTTGATCCGCATCTATGAGTCCGAGCACGACTGGTCGCGCGCCATCGAGGCGGTCAAGACGCTGCGCCAATTGGTCGACGAGCCTGTGCCGCAGCGCGTGCACTATCACTGCGAACAGGCGCAATCGGCCCTGGCCGCCAATCCGCCGAACGTCGACCAGGCGCAGGCCGCGCTGGACGCCGCCGAGCATGCCTTGCGCGGCGCCAGCAGCAACGAGGGCAACGTGCCTGCCTCGAGCGTGCGGGTGGCGATGCTGCGGGCACGCCTGGCCGCGCTGGACGGCGATGCCAAGCGCGAGCGCCTGCAGCTGGAGTCGGTGCTGTCGGGCTCGCCTGAGTTCGCCGGCCTGGTCGCGGAGTCGGTGTTGAACAACTATCGCGCGGCCGGGCAGGCTGCCGAAGGCCTGGCCCTGCTGCAGGCGCAATACGACAAGCACGCCTCGCTGGACCTGTTCAACGTGGTGTTCCGCGAACTGCGTGTGCAGGAAGGCGCAGGCCCTGCCTGGGCATTCGCCCGCAAGGCCTTGCGCCAGAACCCGTCCCTGCTGGGCCTGGATCGCCTGCTCGAGGCCGAACTGGCCGCCAACCCGGGCAGCGCGCCGCAGGAAGGCGTCGTGCCCGGCGCCGACCTGGCCTTGCTGCGCTCGCTCATCCACAAGCACACGCAGCGCCTGGATCGCTATGCGTGTCGCGCCTGCGGTTTCCAGGCGCGCCGCTATTACTGGCAATGCCCCGGCTGCAACGCCTGGGAAACCTACCGGCCCCGCCGCCTGGAAGAATTGGAATGACGTCTTTCCCCATCGAGGCCGTCGCGCGCGCACGCGTGCTGGTCGTCGGCGACGTGATGCTGGACCGTTACTGGTTCGGCGAAGTCGATCGTATTTCCCCTGAGGCGCCCGTGCCGGTGGTGCGGGTCGCCCGCCGTGAAGACCGCCTGGGCGGCGCGGCCAACGTCGCCCGCAACATCGTGGCGCTGGGCGCCCAGGCCAGCCTGCTGGGCGTGGTCGGGCAGGACGAGCCGGGCGCGATCATCGCCAGCATGGCCGCCGAGGCGGGCATCCGCGCCGAACTGCCGGCCGATCCGCAGCATCCCACCACGCTGAAGATGCGCGTGCTGGGCCGCCAGCAGCAGCTGTTGCGGGTGGATTTCGAGGAGCACCCCGGCGCCGCGGCGCTGGACGCCCTGGATGCCCGCTACGCCGAGCTGGTCGCCAACCATGACGTGCTGGTCGTGTCCGACTATGCCAAGGGCGCGCTTGCGCGCGTGCAGGCCCTGATCGCGCAGGCGCGCGCGGCGGGCGTGCCGGTGCTGGTCGATCCCAAGGGCGATGACTACAGCCGCTACCATGGCGCCGCCCTGGTCACGCCCAACCGGTCCGAGATGCAGCAGGCGGTGGGGGCATGGAGCACCGAGGCGCAACTGGAAAGCCGCGCGCAGGCGCTACGCCAGGAACTCGGCCTGCAGGCCTTGCTGGTGACCCGTTCCGAGCAGGGCATGACCCTGTTCACCGATGCCGGGCGCGATCACGTCGACGCCCAGGCCCACGAAGTCTTTGATGTGTCGGGCGCGGGCGATACGGTGCTGGCCACCTTGGCCGTCATGCGCGCCGCCGGCATGGACTGGTCGGGCGCCATGCGCTGGGCCAATCGCGCGGGCGGCATCGTCGTCGGCAAGCTCGGCACGTCCATCGTTACCGCAGGAGAATTGTTATGATCGTCGTCACCGGCGCCGCGGGTTTCATCGGCAGCAATCTCGTCAAGGGCCTGAATGCCCGGGGCATTACCGACATCATCGCGGTGGACGATCTCACCGAGGGCGACAAGTTCATCAACCTGGCGCGCGGCCAGGTCGCCGATTATCTCGACCGCGATGAATTCCGCCGCCGCGTGGCCGAGGGCAATCTGCCCGAGATCCGCGCCGTGCTGCACCAGGGCGCCTGCTCGGACACCACCGAGCGCAATGGCCGCTACATGATGGACAACAACTACCGCGTGACGCTGGAGTTGTTCGAGTTCTGCCAGGCGCGCCGGATTCCCTTCCTGTATGCCTCGTCGGCGGCCGTGTATGGCGCAGGTCCGGTCTATGCCGAAGACCCGGCCAACGAACATCCGTTGAACGTCTATGGCTATTCCAAGCTGCTCTTCGACCAGGTGCTGCGCCAGCGCATGGCGGCTGGGCTGACCGCGCAGGTGGTGGGCCTGCGCTATTTCAACGTCTATGGCCCGCAGGAACAGCACAAGGGCCGGATGGCCTCGGTGGCCTTCCACAACATGAACCAGTTCATGGCCGATGGGCAGGTGCGCCTGTTCGGCGGCTGGGACGGCTATGCCGACGGCGCGCAAAGCCGCGACTTCATCTCCGTGGAAGACGTCGTCGCGGTCAATCTGCATTTCCTGGATCATCCGGAATACTCGGGCGTCTTCAACTGCGGCACGGGCCGTGCGCAACCCTTCAATGACGTGGCGATGGCCGTGGTCAACACGCTGCGCGAAGGCGCCGGCAAGGAAACGCTGCCGCTGGAGGACCTGGTCGAGCGCGGCTTCCTGCGCTACATCACCTTCCCCGACGACCTGAAGGGGCGCTACCAGAGCTATACGCAGGCGGATGTGTCCCGCCTTCGCGCTGCCGGTTTCGACGCGCCGATGCGCGACGTGGCCACGGGCGTGTCCGAATACGTGAAGGACTGGCTGGCCAGGCGCTGAGCCGCGTCCTGCCGGGACCGATGACGCGTGTCTCGGTTCCCACGCATGGCTCTCGCGTGGCACTTGCGCGCCGCGCGGCGATGCCGGCGCGCATCATGGAAGCATGCTGGTTGCCAGGGGGCAGCCGGTGTTTTCAGGAGAGACGCGCATGAATCCCTTTCTGCATCCCACTGTCGCCCGTCCCGTGGCGCAGCCTTGCTCCTTTCACGCGCCGCGTGCGGGGCGTTCCCGCCGCGCGAGGGGCCGCGCCACCGCGCTCGTGCTTGGGCTGGGCCTGGCGTCGGCCGCGCCCGCCCATGCCCTGGACCTCAATGCCGCGACGGCCGCGCAGCTCGATGCGCTGAAAGGCATCGGCCCCAAGACGGCCCAGGTCATCATCGACGAGCGCCAGCGTGGGGGGCCGTTCGCCTCGCTGCAGGACCTGGGCGATCGGGTGCGTGGCCTGGGGCCCAAGCGCCTGAAGGACCTCGAGTCGGCAGGCCTGCAGGCCTCCGCCAAGGCCACGCCGCCGGCCGTGCCCGCAGGCAGGGCGCGCGAGGCCGCTGCCGGTCCGGCGAAGCGCTAGGCGGACCACGCAATCCGGGATGACCCCGCCGGCCGTGGGCGGAATCGCGCAGTCCGCGGCCGAACGGGTAATATTCCCGCCATGCATACCTATCCCACTCTGGAAGATACCGTCGGCAACACCCCGCTCGTGCGCCTGCAGCGCCTGCCGGGTGAGGCCGGCCAGGCACGCGGCAACGTCATCCTTGCCAAGCTCGAAGGCAACAATCCGGCCGGCTCGGTGAAGGACCGTCCCGCGCTGTCGATGATCCGGCGCGCCGAAGCGCGCGGCGACATCCAGCCGGGCGACACGCTGATCGAGGCCACCAGCGGCAATACCGGCATCGCGCTGGCCATGGTGGCCGCCATGCGGGGCTACCGCATGATCCTCATCATGCCCGACAACCTGTCGCTGGAGCGGCGCGCGGCCATGACGGCCTATGGCGCCGAGCTGATCCTGACGCCGGCCGACAAGGGCGGCATGGAATATGCGCGGGATCTTGCCACCAGCATGCAGGCCGAGGGCCACGGCAAGGTGCTGGACCAGTTCGCCAATCCCGACAATCCGCAGGCGCACATCGACAGCACCGGTCCCGAGATCTGGACGCAGACGGGCGGCCGCGTCACGCACTTCGTGAGCGCCATGGGCACGACCGGCACCATCATGGGCGTGTCGCGTTACCTCAAGTCGCAGAATCCCGCCGTGCACGTCGTGGGTGCCCAGCCTGCCGAGGGCTCGCAGATTCCCGGCATCCGCAAGTGGCCAGAGGCCTACCTGCCGCGCATCTATGACGCCAGCCTGGTCGACAGCTTTGCCTCCATCGAGCAGCGCGACGCTGAAGTCATGGCGAGGCGGCTGGCGGCGGAAGAGGGCATCTTCGCGGGCGTGTCATCGGGCGGCGCGCTGGTGGGCGCCTTGCGCCTGGCCGAAACCGTGCGGGACGCCACCATCGTCTTCATCGTTTGCGACCGGGGCGACCGTTACCTGTCGACGGGCGTGTTCAACCCGCCCGCCTGATATCCGGCATCCGCCAGTGAAAAAGCCTCGCCGGCCTCAGCGGGGCGCCTCGGCCTGGCGCCGCAGCCGCGCGTCCCGCAGGGCGTCGGCCAGGTCGGAGACCGACGTGGCGTAGAAATAGCTGCGGTTGTAATGCGTCAGGGCGAAGAAGTTCGGCGTGCCGGTGCGGTACTGCACGGTGTCCTTCGGCTCGTCGGGCAAGTTGATGACACCCAGTCCGGCGCGTTGCCAGGCGGCGATGGCGGCGCCATCGGCGGGCGTCGCGCCCACCTGGACTGCGCCAGCCGCCTGCATGCCGGCCCAGTCCAGGTGCGGGCTGAGTCCGCCGTCCACGAGGCCGGAGGGATCGGCGGGCAGGCGCACCGGGGCAAAGACCGGCAGGCCACGCTGCCAGCCGTGTTCCACCAGGAAGTTCGCCACGGACTGGATGGCGTCATCCACGTCGTTGATCAGGTCGATCTTGCCGTCGCCGTTGCCGTCCACCGCGTAGCGCAGGATGCTGCCGGGCATGAATTGCGGCAGGCCGATGGCGCCGGCATACGAGCCCCGTACGCTTGCCGCGTCCACGCCGTCCTTGGCCGACAGTTCGATCAGGTCGCCCAGCTGGGTGCGGAACATCTCGGCGCGGTCGGGCCGCTTGGGGTCCGGATAGTCGAAGGCCAGCGTGGCCAAGGCATCGAGCACGCGGAAGTTGCCCATGTGCTTGCCGTAGAGCGTTTCGACGCCGATGATGGCCGCGATGATGTCCGCCGGCACGCCATAGCGGTTTTCCGCGCGTGCCAGGGCCTGGGCGTTCTCGGCCATGAAGGCGACACCTGCGCGGATGCGGATGGGCTCGACGAAGCGCTGCCGGTAGGCCGGCCAGCTGCGCTGGGGCTTGGCGCCGTCCGGCTTTGCCGCCGGCGGCGCGATCAGGCGCGCCACCGTGGCGTTGTAACGGGCGGAATTCAGGAGCGCCTGTACGCGGGCCGGGTCCAGGCCGCGCTCGGCGGCCAGGGTGGCGGCATAGCGCTTGATGTCGCGCTCGGAGACGGCGGGTTCGGGGGCGTCCTCGGACTGGGCGGCGGGCTGCGGCGCGGGGGCCTGGGCAGCCTTCTTCTGTGCGGCGGGACTGGCGGAAGGCGAGGGCGAGGCATTCAGGGCGGCGGTCGTGCCCCCGGAGCTGGCGCAGCCCGCCAGAGCCAGGGCCAGCGCGCCCATTTGCAGGAAACGCGTGCTGATGAACATAATCATCCTTATGGAGACCCTGTATCTTACCCATGCCGTCTGCCGCCTGCATGAGATGGGCGCATGGCATCCCGAATGCCCGGAGAGGCTGGATGCCATTTCAGACCAGTTGCTGGCCAGCGGCGTGATGCCCTGGCTGGTCGAGCGCGACGCCGCGCCCGCGACCGACGCGCAGATCCTGCGCGTGCACGATCCTGCCTACCTGGCGCGCCTGGCCAGCGAAGCACCGGCCGAGGGCTACCAGCCCATCGACCCCGATACGCTGATGAACCGCCACACCCTGGATGCGGCCCGGCTTGCTGCCGGTGCCGGCGTGGCGGCGGTCGACGCGGTGCTGGGGGGCGAGGCGAACACCGCCTTCTGCGCCGTGCGCCCGCCGGGCCACCATGCGCTGCCGGACCGGGCCATGGGTTTCTGTTTCCTGAACAACGTGGCCATTGCCGCCAGGCATGCGCTGGCGGCGCATGGCCTGTCGCGCGTGGCCGTCATCGACTTTGACGTGCATCACGGCAATGGCACCGAGGCGATGCTTGCCAACGACTCGCGCGTGCTGATGTGTGGCATCTTCCAGCGCGGCCTGTTTCCCGACACGGGCGCGCCGCCGGCAGGCGAGAACATGCTCAACGTGCCGGTGCCTGCCTATGCCGCCGGCCCGCAGGTGCGCGACATCGTGACGCGCGACTGGCTGCCGCGGCTCGATGCCTTCCGGCCCGAGCTGGTGCTGGTCTCGGCGGGCTTCGACGCGCACCGCGAGGACGAGATGGGTCAGCTCGGCCTGGTCGAGGCCGACTATGCCTGGATCACCGAACAGGTGCTGGCCGTGGCCGAGCGCCACGCCCGGGGCCGCGTCGTGAGCCTGCTGGAAGGGGGCTACAGCCTGTCGGCGCTGGGCCGCAGCGTGGTGGCCCATGTCCGGGTGCTCGCCAAGTTGTAGTGAAGCTGTAGAATCGGGCGATTGATTATCTACGTCAAGAGAAGGCCAGCCGGACACATGGTCCGCGCCGCCGACAATGAACAAGGAGATTGCGGGATGAAGGTGCTCGTACCCGTCAAGCGGGTCGTTGACTACAACGTCAAGGTTCGCGTGAAGTCGGACCAGTCCGGCATGGACATCGCCAACGTGAAGATGTCCATGAATCCGTTCGACGAAATCGCGGTCGAGGAAGCGACCCGCCTGAAGGAAAAGGGCGTGGCCGCCGAGGTCATCGCGGTCTCTTGCGGTGTGGCGCAAAGCCAGGAAACGCTGCGCACGGCCATGGCCATCGGCGCCGACCGCGCCGTGCTGGTCCAGACCGATGCCGAACTGCAGCCGCTGGCCGTCGCCAAGCTGCTGCGCGCCGTGGTCGACAAGGAGCAGCCGCAACTCGTGATCCTGGGCAAGCAGGCCATCGACGACGACGCGAACCAGACCGGCCAGATGCTGGCCGCGTTGCTCGGCTGGCCCCAGGCCACGTTCGCGAGCAAGGTGGAAGTGGCCGACGGCCGTGCCGTCGTCACGCGTGAAATCGACGGCGGCCTGGAAACGCTGTCGCTGAAGCTGCCGGCCATCGTCACCACCGACCTGCGCCTGAACGAGCCGCGCTACGTGACGCTGCCCAACATCATGAAGGCCAAGAAGAAGCCACTAGCCACGCACACCCCCGAGGACCTGGGCGTGGACGTGGCGCCACGCCTGAAGACCCTGAAGGTCAGCGAGCCGCCCGCGCGCAAGGCTGGCGTGAAGGTCGCCGACGTCGCGGCCCTGGTCGACAAACTGAAGAACGAAGCGAAGGTGGTGTAACGATGACGATCCTGGTTATTGCGGAACACGACAACGCCGCGCTGAAGTCCGCCACGCTGAACACCGTGGCCGCCGCCGCCGCCATCGGCGGTGATATCCATGTGCTGGTCGCCGGCAATGCCGCGCAGGCCGCCGCCGATGCCGCCGCCAAGGTGGCTGGCGTCGCCAAGGTCCTGCTGGCCCAGGCGCCGCAACTGGCCGATGGCCTGGCGGAGAACGTCGCCGAGCAGGTGTTGGCCGCCGCAGGAAACTACGAACACATCCTGTTCCCCGCCACGGCCTGGGGCAAGAACGTCGCGCCGCGTGTCGCCGCGCGCCTCGACGTCGCGCAGGTCTCGGACATCATCGCGGTCGATGCCCCCGACACCTTCCAGCGTCCCATCTACGCCGGCAACGCCATCGCCACGGTGCAAAGCGCCGACAAGGTGAAGGTCATCACCGTGCGCACCACGGGCTTTGACGCCGTGGCCGCCGAAGGCGGTTCCGCCTCGGTCGAGACCGTCGAGGCCGTGGCCGATTCGGGCTTGAGTGCCTTCGTGGGCCGCGAGCTGGCCCAGAACGATCGTCCCGAACTGACCGCTGCGCGCGTGGTCATCTCGGGCGGCCGCGGCCTGGGCAGCGCCGAGAACTTCAAGCTGCTGGACGAACTGGCCGACAAGCTGGGCGCCGCCGTCGGCGCTTCGCGCGCCGCCGTGGACGCGGGCTATGCCCCCAACGACTGGCAGGTGGGGCAGACGGGCAAGATCGTCGCGCCCCAGCTGTACATCGCCGTGGGCGTGTCGGGCGCCATCCAGCACTTGGCCGGCATGAAGGATTCCAAGGTCATCGTGGCCATCAACAAGGATGCCGAGGCGCCGATCTTCGGCGTGGCGGATTACGGCCTGGTGGGCGACCTGTTCCAGGTCGTGCCCGAGTTGACCAAGGCGCTCTGAGGCCACCCGCCCCGGAGACCGACAACGGCCTGCAAGCGACATGCTTGCAGGCCGTTTGCACTTCCAGCGTAGAAAAATGAGGAGACGACATGCGCTACACCGCCCCCCTGCGTGACATCCGCTTCGTCCTGGACGAGCTGGCCGGCCTGAAGGACATCCTTGCCCTGCCTGGCAACGAGGAAATGAGCGCCGACCTCGTCGAGGCCGTGCTGGAGGAGAACGCCCGCTTCGTGCAGGAGGCCATTGCGCCCCTGAACCGCCAGGGCGATATCCAGCCGCCCACCTTGCGCGACGGCGAGGTCACCGTCACGCCGGGCTATGCCGAGGCTTTCGCCGAGTTCTCGCAAGGCGGCTGGCAGGGCCTGCAGCATCCCCAGGAGTGGGGCGGCCAGGGCCTGCCCAAGGTGCTGGCCGCCGCCGCCAGCGAGAACCTGAATGCGGCCAGCCTGTCGTTCTCCTTGTGTCCGCTGCTGACCGACGGCGTGATCGAGGCGCTGCTGACCGTGGGCACCGAGGCCCAGAAAGCCCGCTACATCCCGCCGCTGCTGGACGGACGCTGGACCGGCACGATGAACCTGACCGAGCCGCAGGCCGGCTCCGACCTGGCGCTGGTCGCGACGCGCGCCGTGCCGCAGCCCGATGGCAGCTACCGCTTGTCGGGCCAGAAGATCTTCATCACCTATGGCGAGCACGAGATGGCGGAGAACATCATCCACCTCGTGCTGGCCCGACTGCCGGACGCGCCCGCGGGCGTGAAGGGCATTTCGCTGTTCATCGTGCCCAAGTTCGTGCCCAACGAGGCGGGCGAGCCTGGCAAGCGCAACGACGTCTGGTGCGCCTCGCTCGAGCACAAGCTGGGCATCCACGGCAGTCCGACGGCCGTGCTGCTCTATGGCAGCGGCAAGGGCGAGGTGGGCGAAGGCGCCGTCGGCTACCTGGTGGGCGAAGCCAACCGGGGCCTGGAGTACATGTTCATCATGATGAATGCCGCGCGCTATGCGGTGGGCATCCAGGGCATAGCGGTGTCCGAGCGCGCCACGCAGCAGGCGTTGGCCTATGCGCGCGACCGCGTGCAGGGCAGGGCGGTGGAGGGTTCCAGCGGGCCGGTGCCCATCGTGCGCCATCCCGACGTGCAGCGCCTGCTGCTGACCATGCGGGCGCTTACCGAGGCAAACCGTGCCGTGGCCTATGTCGCGGCAGCGGCGCGGGACCATGCCCACCAGCACGCCGATGCCGGACAGCGTGCCGCCAGCCAGGCGCTGTACGAATACCTGGTGCCGGTGGTCAAGGGCTACGCCACCGAAACGGCCGTCGAGGTCGCGTCGCTGGGCATCCAGGTGCATGGCGGCATGGGCTTCATCGAGGAGACGGGGGCGGCCCAGCATTACCGCGACGCCCGCATCCTGCCCATCTACGAAGGCACCACCGCCATCCAGGCCAACGATTTCCTGGGCCGCAAGACCTTGCGGGACGCAGGCGCCGTTGCTCAGGGCCTGGCCGCCGAGATCGACAAGACCCTGGCCGAATTGCGCCGCGCGGCCGAGGCCGGGTCGCCGCGCCAGGCGGGCCTGCAACTGATCGCCCGCCAGCTGGAAGGCGCCGTGCAGGCCTATCGGGACACCGTGGCTTTCCTGCTGCAGGAGGCGCCGAAGGACGTGCGCACCATTTTCGCCGGCAGCGTGCCCTACCTGATGCTGGCCGGGATCGTGACGGGCGGCTGGCAGATGGCACGCGCGGCGCTGGCCTGCGAGCGCCACCTGGGCGAGGGCAGCACCGATCCGTTCTGGGCCGACAAGTTCGCCACGGCGGTTTTCCACGCCGGCCACATCCTGCCGCGCGCGGCGGCGCAGGCGGCGGCCGTGCAGGCCGGCAGCGTCGTCAGCGTTGCGCTGGCGGGTTCCCTCATTGCATAAGGTTATTAAATTTGCTTATTTAAGAACCCGGAGATTTGCTGCAAAAATGGCCGTCATGCATGACGCATGCCGCGCCATCCCGCGGCGTCAACAGAAGGAGCAAGCACTATGGCAACTCTCAGGCTGGGCGATACCGCCCCTGATTTCGAGCAGGATTCCTCCATCGGACGCATCCGTTTCCACGAGTTCCTGGGTGACAAGTGGGGCGTGCTGTTCTCGCACCCCGCCGACTTCACGCCGGTCTGCACCACGGAGCTGGGCTACACCGCCAAGCTGGCCGACGAATTCGCCAAGCGCAACGTCAAGGTCCTGGCCCTGTCGGTCGACAGCGCCGATTCGCACACCAAGTGGATCGACGACATCAACGACACCCAGTCGACCACTGTCAATTTCCCGATCCTGGCCGACTCGGACCGCAAGGTGTCCGAGCTCTACGACATGATCCACCCCAACGCCAATGCCACGCTGACGGTGCGTTCGGTGTTCATCATCGATCCGGCCAAGAAGGTTCGCCTGACGCTGACCTATCCGGCCAGCACGGGCCGCAACTTCAACGAGATCCTGCGCGTCATCGATTCGCTGCAGCTCACCGACAGCCACAGCGTGGCCACGCCGGTGAACTGGCAGGACGGCGACGACGTGATCATCGTGCCGTCGCTGAAGGACGAGGAAGTCATCAAGCAGAAGTTCCCCAAAGGCTACACCGCCGTGCGCCCCTACCTGCGCGTGACGCCCCAGCCGAATAAATAACCCCCCCGAGGCGCTTCGCGCCTCCCCCCAGGGGGGCGGTGCTGGTGGACCGGCGGAGCCGGCTCCACTGCACCCCTGCTTTCATGTTTTCTCTTAGTTTCGACCGCGTGCTTTTCGCGGTTTCTTGTCGAATTCTCTCCCTTTCCGGCTTGTTTGGAATATCGATAGATTCATTCTTGTTAATGACGTGCAGCGATGAACTATCAAGGATTGATTCGTTCCGTTCCTGATGCGCGGCCCGCACACTGTGTTTCCCGATAGCCGATTACAAAAGGAAATACTCATGTTGCGCAAAGCTGGTTTCCTGGCCGCCGCCGCCCTGGCATTCACCCTTGCTGTGCCGCTGTCGGCCAGCGCCCAGCAGAAGTCGCAGACGCTGCTGAACGTCTCCTACGATCCGACGCGCGAGCTCTATCGCGTCATCGATGACGCCTTCATCAAGCAATACAAGGAAAAGGCCGGCACCGCGCTGACCATCCGCCAATCGCACGGTGGCTCGGGCCGCCAGGCGCGTTCGGTCATCGACGGGCTGGATGCCGACGTGGTGACGCTGGCGCTGGCCTACGACATCGACGCCATCGCCGATCGCGACCTGCTGCCCAAGGACTGGCAGGCCCGCCTGCCGCTGAACAGCTCGCCCTATACCTCGACCATCGTCTTCCTGGTGCGCAAGGGCAATCCCAAGGGCATCAAGGACTGGAACGACCTGACCAAGGAAGGCGTGCAGGTCATCACCCCCAACCCGAAGACCTCGGGCGGTGCGCGCTGGAACTATCTGGCGGCCTGGGCCTACGAGCTCGAGCGCAGCGGCGGCGATGCCGAGAAAGCCAAGGACTTCGTGCGCAAGATATTCCAGAACGTGCCCGTGCTGGACACCGGCGCGCGCGGTTCGACCATCACCTTCGTCGAGCGCGGCGTGGGCGACGTGCTGCTGGCCTGGGAAAACGAGGCCTTCCTGTCGGTGGAGGAGCTGGGTCCGGACAAGTTCGACATCGTCGTGCCGTCGCTGTCGATCATGGCCGAGCCGCCCGTGGCCATTGTCGACAAGAACGTCGACAAGAAGGGCACGCGTGCCGCCGCCCAGGCCTACCTGGAATTCCTGTACACCCCCGAGGCGCAGGAAATCATCGCCAAGAACTACTACCGTCCCACCAACAAGGACGTGGCGGCCAAGTACGCCAAGCAATTCCCGGACGTGAAGCTGGTGACCATCGACAAGGAGTTCGGTGGCTGGCGCAAGGCCCAGGCCGACCATTTCAATGATGGCGGCACCTTCGACCAGATCTACCAGCCCAAGGGCAAGTAAGCGAGAGGCCCCGCGACCATGACCTCCCTTGCCACCACTCCCCTGGGCGCGGGCCCGGCCCCGGCGGGCCGGACGCCGCCCGGCCCGGCCGGCCCTGGCCGGGCCACGCGCCGCGCCCGCCACGGCGTCCTGCCCGGCTTCGGCCTTTCCATGGGCTTCACCCTGTTGTACCTGGGCCTGCTCATCCTGATCCCGCTGGCTGCGCTGCCCTTGAAAAGCGCGGAGCTGGGGTGGGGCGGTTTCTGGGATGCCGTGACGGCGCCGCGCGTCATCGCGTCGTTCAAGCTGACCTTCGGCGCGTCGGCCATCGCCGCGCTGGTCAACCTGGTGTTCGGGCTGGTCGTGGCCTGGGTGCTGGTGCGTTATGAGTTCGTGGGCAAGAAGTTCGTCGATGCCCTGGTCGACCTGCCCTTCGCATTGCCCACCGCCGTGGCCGGCATCGCGCTGACCGCGCTGTATGCCTCCAACGGCTGGCTGGGTGCGCCGCTGGAAAGCTGGTTCGGCCTGAAGGTGGCGTTCACGCCGCTGGGCATCGTCATCGCGCTGATCTTCATCGGGCTGCCTTTCGTGGTGCGCACGGTGCAGCCGGTGCTGGAAGACATCGAGTGCGAGATCGAAGAGGCCTCGTCCAGCCTGGGCGCCAACCGCTGGCAGACCTTCCGCCGCGTGTTGCTGCCCACCATCTATCCGGCGCTGCTGACCGGTTTCGCGCTGGCCTTCGCACGCGCCGTGGGTGAGTACGGCTCGGTGGTCTTCATCGCGGGCAACATGCCCATGATTTCCGAGATCGCGCCGTTGCTCATCATCTCCAAGCTCGAGCAGTTCGACTACGCGGGCGCCGCCGCCATCGCGACGGTCATGCTCGCCATCTCCTTCCTGCTGTTGCTGCTGGTCAATGGCCTGCAGTGGTGGCAAACGCGCCGCGCGGCGGGGAGGCCGGCATGAGCGCTATCGCCCGTCGTCCTGATCACCTGAACGAACCGCGTTGGGTGCGCGGCCTGCTGCTGACGATAGGCCTGGGGTTCCTCGGCCTGTTCCTGGTCGTGCCCCTGGCCGCCGTGTTCGTGCAGGCGTTCGCGCGGGGCTGGGAGCTGTATCTGGCTTCCATCACCGAACCCGATGCGGTGTCGGCGATCCGCCTGACGCTGCTGGTGGCTGCCATCGCCTTGCCGGTGAACCTGGTCTTCGGCCTGGCCGCGGCCTGGGCCATCACGCGGTTCAATTTCCGCGGCAAGCAATTCCTGATCACCCTCATCGACCTGCCGTTCTCGGTGTCGCCGGTGGTGGCGGGCCTGGTGTTCATCCTGTTGTTCGGGTCGCAAGGCTGGTTCGGCGAGTGGCTGAAGGCCAATGACCTGCGCATCGTCTATGCGGTGCCGGGCGTCATCCTGGCGACCCTCTTCGTCACGGTTCCCTTCGTGGCGCGCGAACTCATCCCGCTCATGCAGGCGCAGGGCAACGACGAGGAACTGGCCGCGCTGACGCTGGGCGCCAACGGCTGGCAGATCTTCTGGCGCGTAACCCTGCCCAACATCAAGTGGGGGCTGCTGTACGGCGCCATCCTGGCCAATGCGCGCGCCATGGGCGAGTTCGGCGCGGTCTCGGTGGTGTCCGGCCAGGTGCGGGGGCTGACCAACACCATGACCCTGCATGTTGAAATCCTCTACAACGAATACATGTTCTCTGCGGCCTTTGCCGTGGCGTCCCTGCTGGCCTTGCTGGCCCTGGTGACGCTGGCGGCGAAGAACGTGGTCGAGTGGCTGAATCATCGGCCGATCGCCGCGGATGCCCCGCTGGAACGCCCAGCGGCCGCCCTGCAGCCCGTCGCCGCCTGATACGGAGTTTTGAACCATGAGCATCGAAGTCAGCAGCCTGTCCAAGCGTTTCGGGAATTTCCGCGCGCTGGACGATATCTCCCTCCACATCGAGACCGGTGAACTGGTCGCGCTGCTGGGGCCGTCAGGCTGTGGCAAGACCACGCTGCTGCGCATCATCGCCGGACTCGAGCAGCCCGACAGCGGCCGCGTCTGGTTCGCCGGCGAGGACGCCACCGACGTGCACGTGCGTCATCGCCAGGTGGGTTTCGTGTTCCAGCACTACGCGCTCTTCAAGCACATGACGGTGTTCGAGAACGTGGCTTTCGGCCTGCGCGTGAAGCACCGTTCGCAACGCCCGGCGGAAGACGTCATCCGCCGCAAGGTGAGGGAACTGCTGCAGCTGGTGCAGCTGGACTGGCTGGCCGACCGCTATCCCTCGCAGCTCTCCGGCGGCCAGCGCCAGCGCATCGCGCTGGCGCGCGCCCTGGCCGTCGAGCCGCGCGTGCTGCTGCTCGACGAGCCTTTCGGCGCCCTGGATGCCAAGGTGCGCAAGGAGCTGCGCCGCTGGCTGCGCCGTCTGCATGACGACCTGCACGTGGCCAGCGTCTTCGTGACCCACGACCAGGAAGAGGCATTGGAGGTGGCGGATCGCGTCGTGCTGATGAACGCCGGCCGCATCGAGCAGGTGGGCACGCCGCGCGAGGTCTGGGAGAACCCGGCTACGCCGTTCGTCTATGGCTTCCTGGGCGACGTGAACCAGTTCAAGGGCCGAGCGGCCGCGGGCACCTGGCGCGATGGCGCATTCAGCCTGCCGGCGCCGGACTTCTCGGGTGCGGAGGATGCCGAGGCCGTGGCCTATGTCCGCCCGCACGAGTTCGACATCTCGCGTTATGCCGCGGGCAGCGATGGCATCGCCGTGCACCTGAACCATGCCTACCTCGCCGGCCCCAGCGCTTTCCTGGAGCTGTCGCGCCAGGACACGGGCCAGTTGATCGAGGCACAGGTGCCGGAAGACGTGTTCCGTTCGCTGAACGTGACCGAAGGCGAAGCGCTGCTGGCGCGTCCCCGCAACGCACGCGTGTTCGCCGCGCCGCCGCCCAAGGCCTGACGTTTCTCCTTTCCGTCTGTTTTTAAGTGAGCCCGCCAGCAGTGAACCAGACACCTGACCCTGATCTGCCCGTCGCCACGGCTGCCAAATGGCAGGCCCTGGCGGCGCGGCTGGATGACATCGCCAGCCAGCATCCCGATGCCGCGCTGGCTTCATCGCTTGCAGCGGAAGACATGCTGCTGACCCACGCCATCTTCGGGCGCGGCCTGCCGCTGGAGGTCTTCTCGCTGGACACCGGCCGACTGCATGCCGAGACCCTGGGCATGCTGGACGTGGTGGCCGAACGCTATGGCCGCGCCATCACGGTGTTCCGTCCCGATGCCGCGGCGGTCGAGGCCCATGTCCGCGAGCACGGCGCCTTCGCGTTCTACGAGAGCATCGAATTGCGCAAGGCCTGTTGCGGCATCCGCAAGGTCGAGCCGCTGCGCCGCGCGCTGGCTGGCCGCAGCGCGTGGATCACCGGACAGCGCCGTGAACAGGCTGCGACGCGCGGCGCGCTGGCCGAGTCCGAGCATGACCCGGTGTTCGGCCTGCACAAGTTCAATCCGCTGACCGACTGGACCGAGGACGAGGTCTGGACCGTGATCCGCGCGCTTGGCATTCCCTACAACCCGCTGCACGACCAGGGCTACCCGTCCATCGGCTGCGACCCCTGTACGCGCGCCGTGCGTCCAGGCGAGGACGCACGGGCAGGGCGTTGGTGGTGGGAGTCCGCCGACAGCAAGGAGTGCGGCCTGCATGCGGGCAACAAGGCAGGCGCTGCCGCCCCGGCGCAAGCCGTGCGCATCGTGGCACGCGGCCAGTCTCTCTAGTTCTTCAGTTCATCCGTTATTCCCAAGGGGTTACCCATGAGTGTCGTCGCCACCCGCAGCCACCTGGACTGGCTGGAATCGGAAGCGATTCATATCCTGCGAGAGGTCGCCGCCGAGTGCGCGCGGCCGGTGCTGCTGTTCTCGGGCGGCAAGGATTCCTGCGTGCTGCTGCGCCTGGCCGAGAAGGCCTTCCGCCCCGGCCGATTCCCGTTCCCGTTGATGCATATCGACACCGGCCACAACTTCGACGAGGTCATCGCCTTCCGCGATGCGCGCGCGGCGGAGCTGGGCGAGGAACTGATCGTGCGCAGCGTCGAGGAATCCATCCGCCGCGGCACGGTCGTGCTGCGCCGCGAGACCGATTCGCGCAACGCCGCGCAGGCGGTGACGCTGCTCGAATCCATCGAGGAGTTCGGCTTCGACGCCTGCATCGGCGGTGCCCGCCGCGACGAGGAAAAGGCCCGCGCCAAGGAGCGCATCTTTTCCTTCCGCGACGAGTTCGGCCAGTGGGATCCGAAGTCACAGCGCCCGGAACTCTGGAACCTGTACAACACGCGCGTGCATCCCGGCGAGAACATGCGCGTCTTCCCGATCTCGAACTGGACCGAGCTGGACGTGTGGCAATACATCCAGCGCGAGCAGCTGGCGCTGCCCTCGATCTATTACACGCATCAGCGCGAGGTGGTGCGACGCAAGGGCCTGCTGGTGCCTGTCACGCGCCTGACGCCGCCACAGGATGGTGAGTCGGTCGAGACGCTGGCCGTGCGCTTCCGTACCGTGGGCGACATCTCCTGCACCTGCCCGGTGGCTTCCGACGCGGCGGATCCCGCCGCCATCATCGCCGAGACCGCCGTCACCGACATCACCGAGCGCGGCGCGACCCGCATGGACGACCAGACGTCCGAGGCCTCGATGGAGCGCCGCAAGAAAGAGGGCTATTTCTGATGAACGCAGTCAACGATTCATTCCTGCAGGGCGCCGAACGCGGCGTGCTGCGCCTCATCACCGCCGGTTCGGTGGATGACGGCAAGTCCACGCTCATCGGCCGCCTGCTGTTCGACAGCAAGGGCGTCTTCGCCGACCAGCTCGACGCGATTTCGCGGGCCAAGCACAAGCGCACGCAGGGCGACGTGATGGACCTGTCGCTGCTGACCGACGGCCTGGAGGCCGAGCGCGAGCAGGGCATCACCATCGACGTGGCCTACCGCTACTTCGCCACGCCGCTGCGCAAGTTCATCGTGGCCGATGCGCCCGGGCACGAGCAGTACACGCGCAACATGGTGACGGGCGCCTCGACGGCGCATGCCGCCATCATCCTGATCGATGCCACGCGCGCCGCGGACGGCAAGCTGCTGGCGCAGACCAAGCGGCACAGCGCCATCGCGCAGCTGCTGGGCATCCGCCACATCGTCGTGGCCATCAACAAGATGGATCTGGTCGATTGGGACGAGGCCGTCTACACGCGCATCCGCGATGCCTATGCCGAACTGGCCCAGCGCCTGGGTATCGCCACGCACTATGTGCTGCCCTTGTCGGCCCTGACGGGCGACAACGTGGTCAGCCGTTCGGCGCGTACGCCCTGGTACACGGGGGCGCCGCTGCTGGAGTTGCTGGAATCCCTGCCGGTGGACGACACGCGCGCCGGCGGCCCCTTGCGCCTGCCCGTGCAGTGGGTGATCCGTCATGGCGGGAGCCAGATCGATGATTTCCGGGGCTATGCCGGCCAGGTGGCCAGCGGCGGCCTGCGCGTCGGGGATACGGTCCAGGTGCAGCCTTCGGGCGTGCCGGCCGTGGTGAAGTCCCTGCGCACGCAGGCCGGGCAGGCCGATGCGGCGGTGGCCGGCGACGCGGTGACGGTCGAGCTGGACCGCGACGTCGACCTGTCGCGGGGCGACCTGCTGGTGCACGCCGAGGCGCCTGCGCAGGTGTTGCGCGAGTTCGAGGCGGAGCTGTGCTGGCTGGATGCCCGCGCGCTGAATCCGGCGCGCAAGTATCTGCTGAAGCACGGCTCGCGCCTGACCAGCGCCAAGATCCGTGCCGTGCACAGCCGCCGCGACATCCACGAACTGCAGGAGGTCGAGGCGGCGGGCACGCTCGAGATGAACGACATCGGCCGCGTGACGCTGGCCGTCCGGGATGCGCTGGCGGTTGATGCGTATACGCAACAACCAGCCACGGGCGCCTTCATCCTGATCGACGAGGCCAGCAACCAGACTGCCGCGGCCGGCCTCATCCGCCTGCCGGCGCAGGCCTGAGCCGCAAAGCAGGGGACCCGTGCCGGCGGAAAAAGGAGTAAAAAGGATTCGGTAACGAAGCTTGTGTGAACCACTGTTTTTTTGTACAGTGGTTTCCATGGTCGCTATCGATACCTTTGTTTCCGCCGGTACTGGGTCCCCGGCTGCCGCCCCCGCCGCCTCGCGCGGCCGGGGTGCGGTGACTAACGTATCGCACCGCTACCAGCGCGACAGCCGCCTGGCCGATCCGGACGCCCTGGACCACGCCCAGGCCCTGGACGAGCTGCCCCCGGCTCCCCTTACCCGGGTCGAAGCCGAGCAGGCGCGCCGGCTGATCTCACGCAACGACTCCCCCGATCTCCCCTTCGAGCAGGCCGTCAACCCTTACCGGGGCTGCGAGCACGGCTGCATCTATTGCTACGCCCGGCCCACCCACGCCTACCTCGGGTACTCTCCCGGCCTGGATTTCGAAACCCGCCTGGTCGCCAAGACCAATGCCGTCGAGGCCTTGCGGGCCGAACTGTCGCGCCCGGGCTACGTTCCCAAAACCATCACCCTCAGTTCGGCCACCGATGCCTACCAGCCCATCGAGCGGCAGTGGCAGCTGTCGCGCGGCATCCTGGCGCTCATGCTGGAAACCGGCCACCCGGTGTCCGTCATCACGAAGAACGCGCTGGTCGAGCGCGACTTGGACCTGCTGGTGCCGCTGGCCCAGCGGCGCCTGGTGCAGGTCTATCTCAGCCTGCCCACCCTCGATGCCGACATGGCACGTACCCTGGAGCCCCGTGCGTCCGCGCCCTGGCGCCGCCTGCGCACGCTGCGCGTGCTGGCCGATGCCGGCGTGCCCGCCGGGGTGTCGCTGGCACCCGTCATTCCCTTCATCAACGACGACCAGATCGAGCAGGTCCTGCATGCCGCGGCCCAGGCGGGCGCGTCGCAGGCGTTCTATACCGTGTTGCGGCTACCCTACGAAGTGAAGGATGTCTTCGAGCAGTGGCTGCATGCCCATTTCCCCGATCGCGCCCAGCGTGTCCTGCATCGCATCGAAGACTTGCGCGAGGGCCGCCGCAACGACTCGCGTTTCGGTGTGCGCATGCGCGGCACGGGCATCTGGGCCGATCTCATCGCCCAGCGTTTTGCGCTGGCGGTGCGCCAGGCCGGGCTGAACCTGCGCGACCTCGGCGATCTGGACACCTCGGCTTTCGTTGCGCCCGCCCGTGCCGTGAAGCCGTCCGCGGCCGGAGCGGCCAGACCCGGAGCATCCAGCGCCCAGCTCGACCTGTTTTCCGTGCCTGACCTTGCCGTGTCCGGCCCCGCCGCCTCTTCCCCTCATCGCCAGCCTCACGCCGCCGGCGCCGCTACCCTTACTTGAAGCGAGTCCGTCATGTTCATTCCTTCCTGCAGCAGTGCCTATGGCAGCGCCCCGGTCCTGGCCGACCCCCGTTCCCTGCGGCCTGCGCCGTCCCGGCACGTCGCGCCCAGCCGGCCGCGCGCCAGCACGCCGCCCCGCAACTGGCCCTTCCAGCCGTCGGCGCCGGATGCGCCGCGCCCCCAGGCCGAACCCGTCCAGCAGACGGAGCAGGCCGTGCCGGCGCTGGCCAGCCTGACGGGCCCGGCCTCGGTCACCCTGAGCCGGGGGGCCATGATTGCCGACGTGGCCATGGTGCTTGCCTGGGGGGGAATTATCCCCGCCCTGATGTGGCTGGGCCACGCCGCAGGCTTCTAAATCAGCTTTCTTTTCAAGCTGCTAGCCAATCATTGGCGTTTCAGGCTAGAATTGAGGGCTGTACAACGTATCCTCTGCCGGGCGATACGGCGGTGAATTGTCGATGAGACCAAGACACCCCAAACAGGCGCAGCGAAGATGCAGCGCGCGTGCCGGAATTTCCGGTGCTGCTGTCAGCCAAGCGCGTCATCCCAACAGATGCCCGAGCATGATCAATCTGGAGTTCTCATGAACCTGATCCAAACCATCGAGCAAGAAGAAATTGCTCGCCTGACCGGCGGTAAGCCCGTCACCGAATTCGCGCCTGGCGACACCGTCGTCGTCAACGTGAACGTCGTCGAAGGCACGCGCAAGCGCGTCCAGGCCTACGAAGGCGTGGTCATCGCCAAGCGTAACCGTGGCCTGAACTCGGCCTTCATCGTGCGCAAGATCTCCTCGGGTGAAGCCGTCGAACGTACGTTCCAGCTGTACTCGCCCCAGATCGCCTTGATCGAAGTGAAGCGCCGCGGTGACGTCCGCCGCGCCAAGCTGTACTACCTGCGCGATCGCTCGGGCAAGTCGGCTCGCATCAAGGAAAAGCTGGTGCGCAAGTCGGCGCCGGCCGCCACCCAAGCGTAAGCGGTTCACCGTCACGCAGGGTAAAGAAGGGCACCTCTCGGGGTGCCCTTTTTTCATGCCGCGTCTTTCTTCAGCCCGGCTAAGTCATTCTTGGTACAGTTCAGCGTCATGGCGACTGATTCCCCTTCCTCGCGCCCCCGGCGTCCCGCCGCCGGGCTCAGTTTCGATCCGGTGGCCCAGCCGTGGGAGGCGGCCTCGCAAGGCTTGTCGCCCGTCGATCCCCGCCTGTTGACGCCAGAGTCCCTGCGGCGCGTGCTGACCGCGCCGCCGTCATGGACGCCCGAGCCGCCTTTCGAGGCAGACCTGCGCTATGCCGGGCGTGAGGGGCCGCCGGTCGAGGCGGCCGTGCTGATTCCCCTGGTGGCCTATCCGGACGGCGTGCGCGTCATGTTGACGCAGCGCGCGGCGCATCTGCACGACCATGCCGGCCAGATCAGCTTTCCAGGTGGCCGCATCGAAACCTGGGATGCCAGTCCCGTGGCTGCGGCATTGCGCGAGGCGCAGGAAGAGACCGGCCTGGGCGGAGATTTCATCGAAGTGCTGGGCAGCCTGCCGCCGTACCACACCACTACCGGCTTTACCGTCACGCCGGTGACGGGGCTGGTGCGGCCTGGGTTCACGCTGGCGCCGGACGCCTTCGAGGTGGCCGAGGTGTTCGAGGTGCCGCTGGCCTTCCTGGCGGATCCGGCCAACCATCGCCTGCATCGCGCCTTGCTGCCCGATGGACGGGCGCGGCATTTCTATTCGATGCCCTGGCAAGACCGCTTCATCTGGGGCGCCACCGCGGCGATGCTGCGCAACTTCTATCACCTGCTGCGCAGCGCCAATCCGGGCTGAGGCGCCCGTTTGCCGCGGATCGCCAGTCTGGTTCAGTAGCGCATGCCTGCGGCGTTGTCGTCCAGGATCCGCTCGTACAGGGCGTGGCGGGCCGGGTCGATCTGTCCCGCGGCCAAGGCCGCCAGCACGCCGCAGCCCGGCTCGTGGCGATGGGTGCAGTTATAGAAACGGCATTGTTCGGCGGGCGCCGCGAATTCCGGGAAGCCGTGTTCGACTTCCTTGCTGGACAGGTGCTGCAGGCCGAAAGCCTGGAAGCCCGGTGAGTCGATCAGGTCTCCGCCCGGCGCGGGCAAGTGATACAGCCGCGTGCTGGTGGTGGTGTGCCTGCCGGTGTCCAGCGCCTGCGAGTGTTCACGCGTGGCCGCCCCGGCTTCGGGCGACAGCGCGTTGAGCAGGGTGGACTTGCCCATGCCGCTCTGGCCCAGCAGCAGATTGGTCTTTCCCGTCAGCCTGCCTGCCAGCGCCGCGCGTACGCCGTCCGTATCGTGCGCCGAGAGCTCGATGATCGGGACACCCAGCCCGGCCAGCGTGGCCAGCTTCTGCCGCGCCGCGGGCAGGCCCGCGGCAAGATCGCTTTTGTTCAGGACGATGAGCGGCTCGATGTCGGCCGACCATGCGCCCGCCAGGGCGCGCCCCAGCAGGTCCTCGGAAAACGTCGGCTCGACCGCGACCACGATCAGCAACTGGTCGACGTTGGCCGCGAACTGCTTGCTGCGCATGTCGTCGGAGCGGTACAGCAGGTTGCGCCGCGCCTCCACGCTGTCCAGCGTGCCTTCGTCACGGCCTTCCGGCCGCACGTTGACGTGGTCGCCCACCGCCGCGGCGCCGGCCTTCTTGCCGCGGGGATAGCACTGGCGCAGCGATCCGTCCTCGAACTCGACGATGTAGTGGCGCCCGTGGGCGGAAATGACGCGGCCGCGCAGCAGGGCTTGCGGGGCGCTCATTGCGCGGCCAGGTGGCGGATGCGGATGGCCGCGGGCGGATGGCTGTCGTAGAACGCCGAGTGCACGGGATCCGGGGTCAGCGTGGCGGCATTGTCGTCATACAGCTTGACCAGGGCGGACACCAGGTGGTCGGCGCGGCTTTGTTCGGCCGCGTAGCGGTCGGCCTGGAACTCGTCCTTGCGCGAAAACCAGCTGCCCAGCGGCGTGAAGGGGAAGGTGAAGACCGGCAGCACCAGGAAGAACAGGATGAGCGCCATGGCGTCGTTGCGCGCGCCGAGCTGGGGCAGCACGCCCAGCCCGGTATAGAACCAGACCTGCTGGCCCAGCCAGCCGAGCAGCGCGAAGACGGCCAGCGCGCCGCCCAGGCTGATGACGATGCGCTTGACGATGTGGCGGTGCTTGAAATGGCCCAGTTCGTGGGCCAGCACGGCCTCGATCTCGTCGCCATTGAGCTTGGAGAGCAGCGTGTCGAAGAACACGATGCGGCGGGACTTGCCGAAACCCGTGAAGTAGGCATTGCCATGGGCGGAGCGGCGCGAGCCGTCCATCACGAACAGGCCGCTGATGGAAAAGCCGCAGCGTTGGGCCAGGCGGTTGATGCGGTCGGCCAGTTCAGGGTCGGCCAGCGGCGTGAACTTGTTGAAGAGCGGGGCGATGACCGTCGGGAAAATCAGCAGGATCAGCAGGTTGAATGCCGCCCACACCGCCCAGGCCCACAACCACCACAGATTGCCGGCGCTGGCCATCAGCCACAGCACCACGGCTGCCAGCGGCAGGCCCAGCAGTGCCGACACCAGCGTGCCCTTGAGCAGGTCCGACAGGAAGAGGCCCGGCGTCATGCGGTTGAAGCCGAAGCGGGCTTCCAGCCGGAACTGGCGGTAGAGCGTGAAAGGCAGTCCCAGCGCGCCCAGCAGCAGGGCGACCAGGGTGATCAGGAGCAGCTGGCGCGGCAGGTCGGCGCTGACCCAGTGCGCGGCAAGCTGGTCCAGCGCCTGCAGGCCGCCCAGCAGTGTCAGGCCCACCAGGACGGCCGCGTCGAAGACCCGTTCGATCATGCCCAGCCGCGCGCGCGCCACCGTGTAGTCGGCTGCGCGCTGGTGGCTGTGCAGGCCGATGCGCGACGCGAACTCGTCCGGCACCCGTGCGCGGTGCGAGGACACATGGCGGGTCTGGCGCGTGGCCAGCCAGAGCTTGAGCATCACGTCCAGCGCGAGCATGGCCACGAAGAACAGGGAGAAGAGGGGAAGTGACGGTTGCATGCGGCCTGTGTGTGCGAAAATCCGGCGTTTTATAGGCGAATTATATGGCTCTGAACGAAAACCGCCTGATCTGGCTCGACATGGAAATGACGGGCCTGGATCCTGAGAAGGAACGCATCATCGAGGTGGCGGTCGTCGTGACCGAGCCCGACCTCACCGTGGTGGCCGAGGGTCCCGTGCTGGTCATCCACCAGTCCGACGCCCTGCTGGACGCCATGGACAGCTGGAACAAGGGCACCCACGGCAAAAGCGGCCTCATCGACAAGGTGAAGGCATCCACCGTGGACGAGGCGCAGGCGGAGGACATCCTCATCGCCTTCCTGTCCGAGCACGTGCCCGCCGGCAAGTCGCCGCTGTGCGGCAACACCATCAGCCAGGACCGCCGCTTCATGTTCCGCTACATGCCGCGTTTCGAGGCGTTCTTCCACTACCGCAACCTGGATGTCAGCACCTTGAAGGAGCTGGCCCGCCGCTGGCGTCCCGACGTCTACAAGGGTTTCGACAAGAAGAGCCGCCACGAGGCCCTGGCCGATATCTACGAGTCGATCGAAGAGCTCAAGTACTACCGCGAGCACTTCCTGCGCGTCACGCCGTAGCCGCGGTGACCGTTGGCGCCGCCACCGCGTGGCGGCGCACCACGTTGCGGTACAGGCCGTGCATCAGCACCGCCGCCAGCAACAGGCCCAGCCCGGCCAGTATCCACATGGCGCCGGCGCCGACCGGCGTTCCGGGCAGGAAGCGTTGCTGCCAGCCGGCCAGTGCGCCCGCCTGCGGACCGAAACCCAGCCACCAGCCGCCCACCAGGCCCAGGCCTGCCAGGGCCAGCGCCTGGATCAGCATGGGCACGAAGGCGACCTTGTAGGCGCGCAGAAGGTAGGCATGCACGCACTGCATCGCGTCGGCCAGGTGGAAGGCGAAGATGACCGGCATGAGCGACAGCGTGATGGCGGCGACCTGCGTGTCGCTGGTGTAGGCGCGCACGATGTTGCCGCTCAGCCCTGCCAGCAGGCCCACTGTCAGCACGGCGCCGGCCAGGGCGACCAGCACCGCCATGCCGCCGGTGCGGCGCGCCAGCAGGCCATTGCCCGCGCCGATGGCCTGTGCAACCAGTGACGCGCCGGCCACGCCGATGGCCATGGGCATCATGTAGGTCAGCGCGGCCAGGTTCGACAGGATCTGGTGGCCGCCCGACACCACCGTGCCTTCGCGGGCGATCAGCAGCGCCATGAAGGTGAAGGCGCAGACCTCGATGAGATACGAACCGCCCATGGGCAGGCCCAGCCGCAGCAAGGTGCGCAGGGATGCCCATTGCGGACGGCCCAGGGTGGGGGCGAAGCGGCGGAAATGGCTGTCATGGCGCAGCAGCCAGAGCGCGACGGCTAGGCTGGTCCAGTAGACGATGGCCGAGGAAATGCCGGCGCCCATCGCGCCCAGCGCGGGCAGCCCGAACTTGCCATAGATCAGCAGCCAGTTGCACAGGGCCTTCAGGCACACGCCGCCCAGGTTGATGGCCATGACCACCTTGGGGCGCGAAATGGCCGTCCCGAATGCGTAGACCGTCCGGAACACGAGCGCGGCGGGCAAGGCCACGAGCAATGCCTGCAGGTAGTGCCGGATGCGCTCGCGCACTTCCGGCGCCACGTCACCCGAGAAGGACAGCCAGACGTCGGGGAAGCAGAGCAGGAGTCCGCCCGCCGCCGACAGGCCCAGGGCCAGCCAGACGCCCTGGCCCCAGGCGCGCCCTGCCTCGTGCAGGCGGCCGGCGCCATAGTGCTGGGCGATGATGGGGATCAGGGCGTGGATCACGCCCATGAGCGACACGAAGACCGTCAGGTAGATGGAGACGCCCAGCGACATGGCGGCCAGGTCGGTGGGGCTGGCGTGGCCGGTCATGGCGGTGTCGAGCACGCCGAAGGCGATGCCCGCCCACTGGCTGATCAGGACGGGGCCAGGCCTGGCGCAGGATATTGCGCAGGACGGCGCCCGTGCTGGCGCCGCCTGTGTCAGCCAGGGTGTTCATCGTGCCGACGGCAGCCGCAGCAGGCGGAACATTTCATGGCGGTCGGCGCGGCGCGCGCCTTCCCACAGCACGACAGGGTTGTCGCTGTGCGCGGCCGTGCCGTCGCGCAGGGCATCGCGCGACGTCTGCTGCAGCACGAGCGTGCAGCGGGAGTCATACGTGAAGCTCAGCTTGTCGAACACCAGGAAGGACGCGCGCTGGCCGCTGCCCAGGCTGAGTCCGCGCACGCATTCGCCCGGCTGCCGGTGGGTCTGGATGGCCTGGGCCAGTTCGGCGGAAACGGCACGGTAGCTGCGCGCGTAATCCACCGGCGGCATCCACAGCAGCACCAGCAGGAGCCAGGTGGCGCCCAGGCCGCAAGCCGAAAGCACGGTGCCACGCCACAGGGCGGCGGGGCGGGTGCGCAGGCGCCAGCTGACCAGCGCGAACCAGGCGGCGGTCACGCCCAGCGCGAGCAGCGTGGCAAGCCAGGAAATGGACGGCTCGAATCCCGCCGTCTGGCGGGCGATGTTGTGCGCGATCTTGGACGGCACGCCGAAATGCAGGGCTACCCAACCCAGCCAGACGGTGGCCAGGGTCAGGGAAAAGCACATCACCGCGAACCAGTCCAGCGTGTTGATCACGCCTCGGCGCAAGGTGGGCAGCGCGAAGGCGGCCAGCACGGCGCAGGGGATGACGAGCAGGATGAACTCGGGCTCGGACGGCTGCTGCATGAAAGGCAACACGAGCAGCACGCCGGCCATCAGCGCGCCGGGCAGCAGGATGTGCGGCGCGGCGATCCAATTGCGCCAGCGCCACAGCGCCAGGAAGGCGAGCGGCCAGGTCGGCCACAGGAACCAGGGCAGGTCACGCAGGGTGCGGCCGATATCGCGCAGCGTGGGGAGGCCGAAGACCGATTCGTTCCATTGGCGCCAGCTGCGCATCCAGTAGTCGCCTTCCTGCGAGGCGGGCAGCCACCACAGCAGCACCAGCGTCAGCGCGAGCAGCAGCGGCCACATCAGCCAGCGCCGGGCCGTCCACAGCGCGCTGTGCGGCTGGAAGGCGAGGGGAATGGCGATGAGGATGGGCAGCGCGCCCGGCCAGGCCCGGGTCAGGAAGGCGGCAGCCAGCGCGAGGCCGAGCACGGTGGCACCCAGCGCGGGCTTGTCCAGCATGCGGGCCAGGGCGTAATAGGCCAGCGCCTGGAACGCCATGATGGCGGGCACTTCGGACGTTTCATGGGTGCGCCACAGGATGCCGGCCGTGGCGATGAGCAGCAGCAAGGACGCGTCGGCCAGCATGCGGCCATAGTCGCGCACGGTGGGTTCGCCGCCGAAAGGCAGGGCGAGCGGCTGGGCTTCCTTGCGGCGGCCCAGCAGGTAGGTGCCGTACCAGAGCGACCAGGCGGTCAGGCCGAACCACAGGATGTTGGGCACGCGCGCGGCGGGGATCTCGCCCATGAGCGGACCCAGCAGCCAGACGCTGATGGCGCCGACCCAGGTGATCAGCGGGCCATCCTGCGCATAGGCCAGGTGGCCCACCTGCGGCAGCAGCCAGGCGCGGCTGCCTTCCTGCAGGGCGGTCAGCATGGCGGCCACCCCGACGACGTCGTCGGTTTTCCAGGGGTCGCGCAGGAACAGCCCGGCCAGGATATAGACCAGGGAGAGGCCGACCAGGATGTACCGGGGCAGCTTGACGGTCGCCGTGGCGGTCAGCCGGGCGGGGGTGGAGCGCGATGCAGGAGACACAGGCGTAATGTAACCGCAGGGTCGAAAAAAAGGACGGGGCAGATGCCCCCGGGGACGGGCCTGGGAGGCCAGCGGGATGCGCGCCAGCCCGAGGCGGGTCGGGAGGAAAAAAAGGCAGCCGATGGCTGCCTTTTCTTCTTGCTGGCACCCGTGTCGCGGCGCCTGGGCGCGCTCAGCGGGTGCTCGGCGATGCCAGGATTCAGCCCTGGGCAGCAGCCTTCTTCGTGCCGGCGGTGCGGGCGAAACGGGCGCGGAACTTCTCGACGCGGCCGGTCTCGACGATGCGGGTCTGGGCGCCGGTGTAGAAGGGGTGCGATTCCGAGGTCACGTCGCACTTGAACAGCGGGTAGGTCTTGCCGTCGAGTTCGATCGTTTCACGCGAGTTCAGCGTGGAGCGGGTGATGATCTTGCTGCCGGTGATGAGGTCGTGGAAGACCACTTCACGGTATTCGGGGTGGATGCCTTCTTTCATGGGATCGTCCTGGGGTTGGGCGGGTCGCCAGCCTGGCACGCCTTGGATCCCGGGGCGACATCGCTGTCGCAGTGCCTGGGAGGCGTCGCCGCGCGCCGGGATCATCAGGGATGGATCACAGCACTGCGACATGAAACCTGGCCACGTATCCTGTGGGCTGGAAAAGTCAACCGTGGATTCTAGCATGGGGTTCCTGCCTGGGGAAGCCGCCATGCGGGGCGGAGAGCAGGCCAGGGCGGGAATGTGGCATCGGCGCGTCATGCCAGTGTTACATCAGGCCGAGCTCGGCCATGGAGATCGCCTGGCCGGCGCCGACCACCAGGTGGTCGAGCAGGCGGACGTCCACCAGCGCCAGCGCCTGGCGCAGTTGGCGGGTGAGGCGCTCGTCGGCAGCGCTGGGCTGGGGCGATCCGGACGGGTGGTTGTGGGTCAGGATGAGCGCGGCGGCATGGTGGCGCAAGGCCGCGCGCACGACTTCCCGCGGGTAGACGGAGGCCTGCGACAGGGTGCCGCGCGACAGCTCCTCGGCGGCGATCAGGCGCAACTGGTTGTCCAGGAACAGTGCCATGCAGTGTTCCACCTTGCGGTGGCCGAGCAGCGCGATGCAGTAGTGCTTGACCCGCTCGGGCTGGCTGAGGGTGCTGCCCTGGGTCAGGGCTTCTTCCGTGGCCCGCCTGGCCAGTTCCAGCACCGCCGCCAGTTGGCAGGCCTTGGCCTGGCCCAGGCCGCCTTGCGACAGCAGGGCGGCCAGGTCGGCCGAGAGCAATGGCCGCAGGCCGCCGAAGTGGCCAAGCAGGCTGCGGCCCATCTCGACGGCGCTGCGCCCGGCCACGCCGGTGCGCAACATGATGGCCAGCAATTCGGCATCCGTCAGGACCTGCGCGCCGTGGCGTAAAAGGCGCTCGCGCGGGCGTTCCGCGGGTGGAGGAAGCGATCGGGCCATGGAGGCTTTAAAATCAGGGTTTGGTAACCGCGTTACGGTGACAGATTTTGACCGCCAGCCCCGCCCCCGAGAACATTTTGGTCCGTCCGGATTCCTACCTGACCCTGCACTACCGCATCGTGCTGGCGTCCGGTCCTGGAGAGGATTCCGTCTTTGCCGACACCTTCGATGGCCGGCCCGCCACGCTGCAACTGGGCAGCGGGCAGTGGGCGCCTGGCATGGAGGCGGCGCTCATCGGCCAGCCCGAAGGCGCGCGCTTCAGCTTCACGTTGCCGCCCGCCCAGGCCTACGGCGACCGCAATCCCGAGCTGGTGCAGATCGTCAGCCGAGAGATGCTGGCTCGCCACGCGGGGCCCGATACGACCTTCGATCCGGGCGACATGGTGGAATTCCCCGCGCCTGACGGCTCGCGCTATTCCGGCGTGCTGAAGGAGCTGCGCGAAGAATCTGCCGTCTTCGATTTCAACCATCCGCTCGCCGGCACGGCCTTGCGGGTGGATGTGGCCATCCTGGGAGTGCTCTGATGACTGTCGAAGCCAAGATCGAAGGCGCCGAGATCATGCTGGCGCAGCCGCGCGGCTTCTGTGCCGGCGTGGACCGCGCCATCGAGATCGTCGATCGGGCGCTGGTGCTGCACGGCGCGCCCATCTACGTGCGCCACGAGATCGTCCATAACCGCTATGTCGTGGAAGACCTGCGCGGCAAGGGCGCCATCTTCATCGACGAGTTGCACGAGGCGCCCGCCGGCGCCATCGTGGTGTTCTCCGCGCATGGGGTCTCGCAGGCGGTGCGCCGCGAGGCGGCCGAGCGCCAGCTCCAGATCTTCGATGCCACCTGCCCGCTGGTCACCAAGGTGCATATCGAGGTGTCGCGCATGCGCGCGGCTGGCCGCGAGATCATCATGATCGGCCACAAGGGGCATCCGGAAGTCGAGGGTACGCTGGGCCAGGCCGATGGGGGCATGCACCTGGTCGAGACTGTCGAGGACGTCCATGGCCTGCAGGTGGCAGACCCCGAGAACCTGGCCTACGTCACGCAGACCACCTTGTCGGTGGACGATGCGGCGGCGGTCTCCCATGCCCTGAAGGCACGCTTCCCCTCCATCGTCGAGCCCAAGAAGAGCGACATCTGCTATGCCACCCAGAACCGCCAGGACGCGGTCAAGGTGCTGGCGCCGGCGTGCGACCTGGTGCTGGTGGTGGGCAGCCCCAACAGCTCGAACTCCAACCGCCTGCGCGAAGTGGCCGAGCGCCGCGGCACGCCTGCCTATCTGATCGATGGCGCGCATGCCATCGATCCGGCCTGGCTGGAAGGGCGCTCGCGTATCGGCATCACGGCGGGTGCGTCGGCGCCCGAGATCCTGGTGCGGCAGGTCATCGACCGGCTCAAGGAGTTGGGCGCGGTGTCGGTGCGCAAGATGCCCGGGCTGGAAGAGAACGTCTCGTTCCCGCTGCCCAAGGGGCTGTCCGACAAGTCCATGGCGCAGGCGGCTGGCGCTGCCCCGGCCTCCGAGGGTTGATCCTTCCCAGGCTGTGTTGCGGGTTGCATTCCTTGTCCCGGCATGTGGGCCGGGCGTCCTGATGGCAGGTCTCCATGCTGCAGCTCTATAGCTACTCCCTCAGTTCCGCGGCCTACCGGGTGCGGATCGCATTGAACCTGAAGGCCTTGCCGCACGAGATGGTGCCCATCCATCTGCGCAAGGAGGGCGGCCAGCAATTGCAGGAAGCCTACCGGGCCGTCAATCCGGCGGCGCTCGTGCCTGCATTGGTCGATGGCGGGCTGACCTTGAGCCAGTCGCTGGCCATCATCGAATACCTCGAAGATATCCACCCGCAGCCCGCGCTGCTGCCGGCCGATCCGGCCGGGCGTGCGCGCGTGCGGGCGCTGGCGCTGTCCATCGCGTGCGACATCCATCCCTTGAACAACCTGCGGGTGCTGAAGTACCTGAAGAATGAATTGGGTGTGCAGGACGCGGCGCGCGACGACTGGTATCGCCATTGGGTGATGCTGGGCCTGGAGGCGTTCGAGGCCGAGCTGGCGCGCTCGCCCGTGCAGGGCGTCTTCTGCCATGGCGACACGCCCACGCTGGCCGATATCTGCCTGGTGCCGCAATTGGCCAATGCCCGGCGCGTCGATTGCGACCTGTCGGGGCTGGTGCGCATCCTGCGCATCGAGGCAGCCTGCCTGGCGTTGCCGGCCTTCGCCAAGGCAGCGCCCGCCTTGCAGCCCGATGCGGGTTGAGCAAACGCGGGTTGAGCAAACGAGCGAAGCAGAAATGGAAAAGGGGCAGTCCGCGAGGACTGCCCCTTTTGTCTTGCTTTTTATCTTGGTGCCGGCAATAGGAGTCGAACCTACGACCTTCGCATTACGAATGCGCTGCTCTACCAACTGAGCTATGCCGGCGAAGCCACGCATTCTAGCACGATCTTTTGTCGCGTGTCGAAAGGCCGGCAATGAAAGAAAGAGGGCGCCGCTGGTCGACGTTTTCTCTTCGATTTGCGCACCTTCGAAAAATAGTGCTATTATCTCGCTTCTCCAATTCCCCGATAGCTCAGTCGGTAGAGCGACGGACTGTTAATCCGCAGGTCACTGGTTCGAACCCAGTTCGGGGAGCCAAGATTTCAAAAGGGCGAACGCTTCAAGCGTTCGCCCTTTTGTCTTTTTGCGCCTCTTTTGTTGCACACAGGCGCTACATCTAGACGCTACATCTGCGCCAACTCCATCTGATTATGGTCCGTCGTGGGCGCCGCATTGCTGCGCACGCAATTGCGGCCGGCCGCCTTGGCTTCATAGAGCAGCTTGTCGGCCAGGGCGAGTGCCTGGGGCAGGGTGTGGCCCGGCGTCTGGTGTGCCACGCCGATGCTGACGGTGAGCTGCAGCGGCGCATGTCCTTCGGCGACCTGGACGTGCGCCTGCTCGGTCTGGGCGCGCAGGCGTTCGGCCACCTCCTGCGCACGGGCGGGCGTGGTGTCGGGCATGATGATTGCGAACTCCTCGCCGCCGAGTCTGCCGAACAGGTCGTTGGCGCGCAGGTTCGCGGCAATGGTCGCGGCAAACACCGCCAATGTGTGGTCGCCCGTGGCGTGGCCATAATGGTCGTTGATGCGCTTGAAGTGGTCGATATCCAGCATGAGCACTGCCACTGGCTGCTGCGGCTCCAGCTGCGTGAAGGCCGCGGCGCCTTGCTTGAGCAGGGCGCCGCGCGTCAGCGCGCCGGTCAGCGAGTCGTGGTTCAGCTGGTGGCCCAGGATGCGCAGCGTTTCGCGCCGCGTGGTCGAGATGCTGGCTGCCGTGATGGGGCCCAGGGCCAGCAGCGTCACGCCCAGGCGCATGGAGATGATGGCTTGTGGCGATCCTTCCACGACGAGATTGGGCAGCAGGTCCAGGGTGACCGCGATCATCTGCCAGGCATTCACCAGCGCGGTCAGCACTGCCGTCGTGAAGGGCGAGAAGCTCAATGCGCACCAGAGCAGCGCCGGTATCGGGAAGGCCAGCGCGCCGGGGCCGCCGATGAGCAGCGTCGCCGGCACCGACGCGGCCAGGGTCAGGGCGGGCCCGCTTGCGCTGCGGACGATCTGCTGCAGGCGCAGCAGGCTCTGGCGTGGCCGGAGGGCGCGCAGGGTCAGGGTCGGCGCCGTCAGCAGGACGGGCAGCATCACCAGGTTGTTGGTGAGTTCGCCGGTAAACCAGGACAGCGCGCTCGTGGCGAAATCCAGGCCGGCAAGCGCGGGCGCGAGGAGGGTGCCGACGAGGGCCGCGGCGCCCGCGCCAGCGGCGCAGATCCAGAACACCAGCATGACGGCCTGCGGGCGCCGCAGCCGGCGGTCGTCATAGGACAGCGGGCGAAAGAGCAGGTAGCTGACGCCGACGCTGGCAAGATTGGTGGCATTCAGCCAGAGGGCGGGCCAGAGCGGCGTGCCGGTCAGCAGGTCGGCCGCCAGGTAGCCCAGCGTGGCGCCGAGCCAGCCGCCGGGTCCAGCCAGGCGGGGGCGCCGCACGAACAGTCCCAGCAGGACCGCGTTGGCTGGCCAGAATGCCGCAAGCAGTCCCAGCGGCCTGGTCAGGATGCCCGCGATGCACAGGAGGTAAACGAGCAGCATCACGCACAGCGCATCGCGCGCGACGGTCAGGGCGTAGCGGTTGGCGGCGGCGGGCGTCGGGGTCATGCGCAACGCGGAGCGCGCAAGGTGGCGCTGGCGCGGGAGTCTGCGGTGGGGGCGGGCGGCATGCGGTGGCGGTGACAACGATGTTTTGTTGGTGCCAGGGCGCATCATACACGCGGCCCTCGCCAGGGGGCGGGGGCCGGTATCGGACCGGCGGGTGCCGGGGTCAGACGTCCGCGTCGTCGTCCTCGTCGCCGTCCAGTGTGTCGTAGCCGGTCCAGGTAAGGCGCCAGCGCGTATCCACGACGGCGTCCATGCGTGTGACCAGGCCCGCGTCCTCCATGATGTGGAGGTGGTGCAGCACCCGTTCCTCGGAAATGGCGTCGGCGCCGGGGTGTTGCACGGCCGCCACCACTTCAGCGGTGCTGAGCCAGGCGGCCGGTGCGTCGCGCAGGCCTCCCAGGATGGTGACGACCAGGTCGAATTCTCGTTGCATGGCTGGAAACTCCGCAGGGCAGGCGCTGGGGGGAAGGGGCGCGAACCCGGTTAAGACATTTTGGTTATTAACCGAATGATGGCCGTCGGGCGGCCGTTCCAAAAAATATAATGCAAGGTCGTGCTGGCTGCCTGTTTCCCAGCGAATGACCGGATTGTGGCTCGTGCTGCGCCGCCGCGATGCCTGAGGGTGCGCTTTCTATGTATATCTATGATGCCGTCGACCAGAAGCTGGTGGACGAACGGGTGGTCCAGTTTACGGGGCAGACGCGCCGCTTCCTGGATGGCCAACTGAGCGAAGACGAATTTCGCGTCCTGCGTCTGCAGAACGGACTGTACATCCAGCGCCATGCGCCCATGCTGCGCGTGGCCATCCCTTATGGCCTGCTGGCGTCGCGGCAGTTGCGCATGCTGGCTCACATCGCCCGCACCTGGGACCGTGGCTATGGCCATTTCAGCACACGCCAGAACATCCAGTTCAACTGGCCCGCGCTGGAAAATGTGCCGGAAATCCTGGCCGCGCTGGCCTCGGTGCAGATGCATGCCATCCAGACCAGCGGCAATTGCATCCGCAACACCACCACCGACCATTTCGCCGGCATCGCGACCGACGAGATCGTGAATCCGCTGGTCTGGTGCGAAATCATCCGCCAGTGGTCCACGCTGCATCCCGAATTCGCCTTCCTGCCGCGCAAGTTCAAGATCGCCGTCAGCGGCGCGCGCCATGACCGTGCCGCCGTCGGCGTGCACGACATCGGCCTGCATGCCGTCGAGCGTGATGGCGAGGTCGGTTTCCGCGTCTGGGTGGGCGGCGGCCTGGGCCGCACGCCCATCGTGGGCAAGCTCATCAATCCTTTCGTGCGCTGGCAGGATCTGCTGACCTACCTGCAGGCGACGCTGCGCGTCTACAACCTGCACGGCCGGCGCGACAACAAGTACAAGGCCCGCATCAAGATCCTGGTGAAGGACCTCACGCCCGAGGTCTTCGCCCAGCAGGTCGACGAAGTCTGGCAGGCCTTGCGCAATGGTCCCGACACCATCACGCAGGAAGAGCTGGACGTCGTGGCCAGCCGCTTCACCTGGCCCGAGTATGACGGCGCGGCCGCCAGCGACGATGACCAGACCGAGGCGCTTGCCGCGGCGGATCCCGCCTTTGCCCGCTGGCTGCGCACCAATGTCCATGCGCACCGTGCGCCCGGTTATGCCGCGGTCACCGTGTCGCTGAAGCCCACCGGCGTGCCGCCGGGCGACATCACTGCAGACCAGATGGACAGCGTCGCCGACCTGGCCGACCGTTATGGCTATGGCGAACTGCGCGTCTCGCACGAACAGAACCTCATCCTGGCCGACGTGCGCCGCAGCCGCCTGCATGCCTTGTGGCAGGAACTGAAGGCGCTGAACCTGGCGACGGCCAACATCGGCCTGCTGACCAACATCATCGCCTGTCCCGGCGGCGATTTCTGTGCGCTGGCCAACGCCGTCTCGATTCCGGTGGCCGAGGCCATCCAGCGCCGCTTCGACAATCTCGATTACCTGCACGACATCGGCGAGCTCGACCTGAACATCTCCGGCTGCATCAATTCCTGCGGACATCACCACGTCGGCCATATCGGCATCCTCGGCGTCGACAAGGCGGGCGAGGAGTGGTATCAGGTCACCCTGGGCGGACGCCAGAACGGCGCCGACAAGCCCTATGCCGACATCGATTCCACGCGCGGCGCGGGGGCGGCCATCGGCCGCATCATCGGTCCTTCGTTTGCCCGCGAACAGGTGGCCGACGTCGTGGCCAAGCTCATCGATACCTACCTGCGCCTGCGCGACAGCGACGCCGAGCGCTTCATCGACGTGGTCGACCGCGTCGGCATCGATCCCTTCAAACAGGATGTCTATGCCGATCCCGGGCTGGCCAAGCCCAAGCAGCGCGAGGAGGCCGCCCATGTCTGACGTCCTGACCCAGGCGGATGGCGCCACCCTGATCCGTGGCGGCGTGCTGCAGCCTAACGACTGGCGTCTGCATGCCGCCGAGGAAGGCGGCGCCTTGCCCGCCGACGAGCCCGGTTGGGTCGTGTCCCTGCCCGATTGGCTGGCGCACCAGGATGCCTTGCGTGCCCGCGCGCATCCGGTCGGCGTGCTGCTCGCGCCCGACGCCGATCCCGCCGTGCTGGCGGATGCCGCCGGCCGCATCGATCCGCAAGGCCTGGCGTTCCTGGCCGTCGACTTCCCGGTCTATACCGATGGGCGCGGCTACTCCATCGCGCAGATCCTGCGTGGCGAACTGGGCTGGCGCGGGGAGTTGCGTGCCACGGGCGACGTCATGATCGACACCATCTATTACCAGGCGCGTTGCGGCTTCGACAGTTTCGCGGTCAAGCCCGGCCATGATCCCCGGAAGGCGCTCGATGCGCTGGCCACGTTCTCGGTCGTCTACCAGGACGCCTATCCCAAGCCCCAGGCCCGGCCGGCGGCGTGAGCCAGGCGGTCGGCGGGCCGGCGCCGGCCGACCGGCGCATTCCCCTGGTCGTCGTCACGGGTTTCCTGGGCAGCGGCAAGACCACGCTCGTCAACCGGCTCCTGCGTGAGCCGGGCTTGCGCGAGACGGCCGTGGTGGTCAACGAGCTGGGCAGCATTGCCGTCGACCATCACCTCTTGCGCGTGTCCGAGGGCGGCGTTGCCTTGCTGGAAGGCGGCTGCGTCTGCTGCAGCCTGCGCGGCGAGCTCAGCGAGACCCTGCGTGACCTGTTCATGCAGGCGCTGCAGCGCCGCATTCCTGCTTTTTCCCGCGTGTTGCTCGAGACCACCGGCATGGCGGATCCGGCGGCCGTGCTGTTCACCTTGCGCCACGATCCCTTCCTGGTCGAGCGCTATGCCTATGCCGGCACGGTCATGACACTCGATGCCGTGCATGGCGCCGTGCAGCTGTCGGCCCAGCCGGAGGCTTCCCGCCAGCTGGCGCAGGCGGATTTGGTCTTGCTGACCAAGACGGATCTGGCGACCCCTGCGCAGCAGTCGGAAACCTTGGCGGCCATGGCGCGGCATCATCCGGGCTTGCGGGCCGTCACGGTGGATACAGTCCAGGCTTGGCGGGGCACCCTGGATGCCCTGGGCCCGTATCGGCAGGCCGGGCCCGGCAGTGGCTGGCAGGGGTGGCTGGGCCTGTCTGGCGTGGGGGCAGAGACGGCGCGCGCCATGGCCACGGCATCGCACGCAGGCGTCCGGGTCATCAGCCTGCCTGTTCCGGGCGCCTTGCACGCGGGGCGTTTCCTGGCGGGGCTGGCGGCGTTGCAGGATGCGCACGGCGAGGCCATCCTGCGGATCAAGGGCTTGCTGCGTTTCTCCGGGCAGGCTGTCACGCAAGTCCTGCATGGCGTGCACAAGCAGCGTTATCCCCTGGCGCCGGTGCCTGGCGAAAAGGCAGGCAAGGCCCTGGGGCTGGTGCTCATCGTGCGAGGATCGACTGCTGAGTCGCGGGCCATCGAGGCGCGTGCCGAGGCCCTGCTGCAAGAATCTGCCGAGCCCGGTTGAGCGGGTCGAGGAAATGTGGTGAAAAGACCCTCATGCCGCGCCGGGTCAAAAGCGGTGCTGCTCCTTTACACATGGCGCGGGCTTGGAGTTATACTGGCCCAAGAGTTAAGAGCTTTTCGGCAATTCCGCTGTCGTTTGCCGCGGCAAGACAGCATTGCCCTGGCAAGACAGTATCTGGTGCCGCGACAAGGTCGCCGCCAAGGAACCAGCAAGAACGTTTCGTTTCTTGCCAGGCCGGCAACCCCAGGCAAACTGCCTGGGGCTGGGCAATAACCAAAAAGGCGCAGGTCACGAACCCGCGCAGTTCTGCCCAAGAAGCGCCCCGCCAGGGAAATATTCCTGGAAGCGCTTCCCACTACCCAAGCATTTTCGTTGTGCCGTCGCGTTCTTCCGCGTTTTATTCGCGTTTTGCGCACGTTGTCATTGTCGTGCCGTGATGCACGATCTCGTTCCTTGCATGTCGAGCTGCAAGTCCTGCGGCCTGTGCCACGCGTCATCCATGTCATGGATGGGCGGGCTGGGCGGGCGGGATGCGCCGCAGGCTTGTAGGCCCCGAGGTCGCTTGCACGCCAGGACCGGGCTCCTGCCCCATCCGCCCTTGCTGATATCGACGCCTTTGCGCGCTTTCCATTTAGAGCTGTACACGTTGAGCCTGTTTCCCATTCCTGTCTGTGCGGCGGCGCAAGCCGGCCCGGGGCGTGGCCGCGCCGTGCGCACGGGCGTGTTCATGGGGTCGCCCACGGATTTGCTCGCGTATTTGCTCACGTATCTGAATGGGCAGCAGGCAATGGCTTGCCGCCGGACGGCGCAAGCAAGCGTCAAGCGTGGCGAAAAATTGGGGAAGGGAATGCGCCCTGGGGCCGGGCTGGAATCTGTGCTGTTGCGTGCCGCGCAAGCTGCAAATCGGGTTGCGGGCCGGGGGGTGAACCCCTTGCATTGCGGGCACGACAAAGGAATTTGGTTGCGGGGGCAGGATTTGAACCTACGACCTTCGGGTTATGAGCCCGACGAGCTGCCAGACTGCTCCACCCCGCGTCTGAGAGGCAGCATTCTACACGAGCCGGGCAAGACGAGCAAAACGTCTGCCCGTGGCAGGTTGAACAAAGGGTGCATGTACCGATGAACGAAAGTCAGGCCATTTCGGTTCTCGAAACCGCTTTGCTGTGCGCGCAGCAACCCATGCAGGTGGCGGAGTTGCGCAAGTTGTTCACCGAGGATGAGGTCGAGCAGATCCCGTTGGCGGGTTTGCTGGACCAGCTGGCCCAGCAATGGGAGCCCAAGGGCCTGGCCCTGGTCCAGCTGGCCAGTGGCTGGCGTTTCCAGAGCCGGCCTGAAATGCAGCGCTTCCTGGAGCGCCTCAATCCTGAAAAGCCGCCGCGTTATTCGCGCGCCGTGCTGGAAACCCTGGCCATCATCGCGTGGCGCCAGCCGGTGACGCGGGGCGACATCGAGGACATCCGCGGCGTGACGGTGTCTTCGCAGATCATCAAGTCGCTCGAGGATCGCGGTTGGATCGAAACCATCGGCCATCGCGACGCGCCGGGCAGGCCTGCCTTGTTGGGCACCACGCGCCAGTTCCTCGATGACCTGGGCCTGCGCGCGCTGGATGAGCTGCCTGAGCTGGATCCGCAGCAGGCGCAGGCGGAGCTCGGTGGATTGGCGTTCACGCAGGCGCTCGAGGCCGTGCTGCCGGGCGCGGGTGCCTCGCCGCAGGATGCCGAGAGCCAGCAAGAAGACATCGTGCCGGATGCCGGCGCCGTGAGTGCTGAAGCGGCAGGGGCCGCCGGCGATGGCGAGGCGTCCCGGCCAGAAGGAGATGGCGTAGTGGATGAGATGCATGCATCAGCCGAGCCCGGCGCGCCCGAGCCCGTGCCGGCACCGCAGCCTGCGACCGTGCCGCAGCCGGAACCCGAGCCTGCCCCGCAGCCGGAACCCGAGCCGGTGCCGCAGCCTGGACCCACACCGGTCCCCGCGCCGGAACCCGAGCCTCGGCCCGATGCGCCGCCTGGCTGGGCGCCGCCGGCGGAACCCGAGGTTGCGCCCGTGCCGCAGCCCGACGAAATCCCTGGGGAATCGCCTGATGAAGTGGCGCCCCCGCAAACCGATGAAGTGGAGCTTCCGCGCCCCGGCGCCTCGGAAGTCCCGACCAGAAGCTAAAAGAGAACGGAGTCTTCGTGACCATGAATGAATCGACGCAGGATGCCTCGCCGCAGGTTGAGGATGGCGCCTCGCAGGATGGCGCGGGTGGCGCGCCCAAGGGCCGTGGCCGCAAATTGCGCACGCCTTTCCGCCGCCGCCGCACCGACGCGCCGGCAGGCGATGCCGCCGCGGCGCAAGCCGCCGACGCGGCGCCTGCTGCCGACGCGCCGCCCGCCGAGGGGCGTCCGCGCCGCCGCAAGGGGAATTCCCCGCGCTCGGGCGAGGCCCAGTCGGCCCAGCCCCTGCCGCAAGAGACTCGCGAGTCCGAGCAGGAGGCCGACAATGCCTTGTCGTACCTGGAGCGTTCGGTTCGCACCGAGCAGCGCCTGAACAAATACCTGTCCAGCGACGCGGCCATGCCCAAGCTGCACAAGGTGCTGGCGGACGCCGGCGTCGGGTCGCGCCGTGAAATGGAAGAGTTGATCGTGGCCGGTCGCGTATCGGTCAACGGCGAGCCTGCCCACATCGGCCAGCGCGTCGGACCGACCGACCAGGTGCGCGTGAACGGCAAGATCGTCTCGCGTCCCAATGCCAAGAAGCCGCCGCGCATCATCCTGTATCACAAGCCCGCGGGCGAAATCGTCAGCCACGATGATCCGGGTGGCCGCGCCAGCGTGTTCTCGCGCCTGCCGCCGGTGCGCAACGGCAAGTGGCTTTCCGTGGGGCGGCTGGACCTGAATACCGAAGGCCTGCTGATCTTCACGACCTCGGGTGACCTGGCCAACCGCCTGATGCATCCCCGCTACGGCGCCGAGCGCGAGTACGCGGTGCGCGTGCTGGGCGAGATGGACGAGGCGCAGCGCCGTTCGCTCGTCGAGGGCATCGAGCTGGAAGATGGCCCGGCTGCTTTCGGCAGCATGGAATTCCTGGGGGGCGAGGGCAGCAATCGCTGGTATCGCGTGACCCTGAATGAAGGCCGCAATCGCGAGGTGCGGCGCATGTTCGAAGCGGTGGGCGTCACGGTCAGCCGCCTGATCCGCACCCGTTTCGGTGATGTGGTGCTGCCGTCCACCCTGCGGCGTGGCCGCTGGGAAGATGTCGACGCCTCGCTGGTGACGGCCCTGATGGTGCAGTTGGGCCTGTTGCGTGACGAGAACGACGAGGAGCGCCGTCCGCGCCAGCCCACGTCGCATGACAGTGCGTTGCCGCCGGGCTTTGGCACGATGGAGCGCAATGGCATGAGCGGCGCACGCATCGGCCGCCGCGGCACGCTGCAGGGCGGCCGCAAGGGCGGCGCGCAGTCCGGCACGGCCGATCCGTTCACGACGGGGCTGATGTTCTCGGGCGGTTATGCCAACGGCCACCCGCTCGGCGGTGCGTCGGACAAGCCTGCCGGCCGGGGCGCCGGCGGTGGCAACAAGGCGGGCGGCAATGCCAACGGCAATCGGAAACCCCGTGGTGGCAAGCCGGTGGGTGCTGGCGCAGGCGCCGGCCCGAAGGCGGCTGGCAAGGCGGGCGGCAAGCCGGGCGCGAAGTCTGCCGCCGGTGGCAAGCCGGGTGCGCGCAAGTCGGCCAAGCCGGCTGCGGGTGCTGAAGGCCAGAAGCCCGCTCGCGGCGGCCAGGGTCCGCAAGGTGCCAAGGGGCAGGGCCCGAGGGGCCAGGGCGCCAAGGGGCAGGGCGGCGCGAACGGCAACAAGGCGTCCAAGCCGCGCGCGCCGCGTGCGCGCAACGGCAATGGCGGCGGGGGCGGCGGCGGTGGCGGCGCCCGCGGTGATGATTGGCAGCCTCGCGGCGCCTCGGCACATGAGTCGCGCCTGGGGGTGATGGGCGGCCGCGGCGCGCGCTGACGCACGGGGCAGGATGCTGGCAGTGATGGAAAGGACCCCCACGCTGCGCCTTCGGCTTGCTGCCCCCCGAGGGGGCCGCTTTTGTCTTGGGACGGCCCGGCGACAAAAGGGACAGGGTCCGAGCGTGGCCCTGTTTTCGTAAACCCGTGACGGGGAAGGCAAATTTCCGTTTTTCTGCTAGAATCAATGGTTTTCTCGGCTTGCGAGCATTTCCCGCGAGCTGTGTAAGTGGGCCGATGGTGGGCCAATGAGCGGCGGGCTGTGCCGGAATCACGGTAGCGCGGCGCTGACAAGAACGATGAATCGGGACGTTTCTGGCGTTCCTCCAAGGTTCTGACCAAGCCTGGCGGCGGCAGTGGCGTCGCGGCATCGCAGCCTTTCCGGCTGCGTGCAATGCAGGGTAAGTGCAACGTGGGCTGGGTAAACAGCCCTTTTTTTTTATATATATGGCAGATCTGTACGCATTGACCGAACAGGCGCTGGCCGGCATGGATGTCGAGCTCGTGGAAGTCGAGCGCGCCGCGCTGGGCCTGCTGCGTGTCACCATCGATCGCCCCGAAGGGGTGCGGATCGAGGATTGCGAGCGCGTGACGCGCCAGCTCTCGCGTGTGTTCGAAGTCGAGAATATCGATTACCGCCGGCTGGAAGTCGGTTCTCCCGGCGTTGACCGTCCCTTGCGCAACGAGGCTGATTTGCGCCGGTTCGCGGGTGAGCGCGTCGAGATCAAGCTGCGCGAGGCAGTCGACAGCCGCAAGGTCTTTTCGGGCAAGTTGCTGGCCGAGGCGCCCGCGGCCGAAGGCCAGGAGCCTGCCGGTGCGTCGACGTTCGGTCTGGAATTTGAGGCAAAGAAGGGCGAGGTCCAAGTGCTGAGTTTCACGTTCGAGGATATCGAGCGTGCCAAGCTGGATCCCGTCCTGGATTTCAAGGGCAAAAAGCGATGAGTCGCGAAATTCTTCTGTTGGTCGACGCGCTGGCGCGTGAAAAGAACGTGGCCCGTGACGTGGTCTTCGAGGCGCTCGAAGGCGCCTTGGCCTCGGCCATGAAAAAGCGTTTCAAGGACGACGCAGACATCCGCGTCGCGATCGACCGCAACTCCGGCGACCACGAAGGGTTCCGCCGCTGGCTGGTCGTGCCCGACGAGGCGGGCCTGCAGGAACCGGATCGCGAAGAGCTGTTCTCGGAAGCCGAGGAAATCGTCCCCGGCATCCAGGTCGGTGAATACATCGAAGAGCCGCTCGAGCCGGTGGAGTTCGGCCGCATCGGCGCCCAGGCTGCCAAGCAGGCGATCCTGCAGAAGATCCGCGACGCCGAGCGCGAGCAGGTGCTGAACGACTTCCTCGATCGTGGCGAGACCATCGTGTCCGGCACGGTCAAGCGCATGGACAAGGGCGACTACATCATCGAGACGGGCAAGATCGAAGCCCGCCTGCCGCGCCAGGAAATGATCCCGAAGGAAAACCTGCGGGTCGGCGACCGTGTTCGCGCTTTCGTGCTGAAAGTCGACCACACCCTGCGCGGCCAGCAGGTCATCCTGTCGCGCACCTCGCCCGACTTCATCCGCCAGCTGTTCGAGAACGAAGTGCCCGAGATCGAGCAGGGCCTGCTCGAGATCAAGGCTGCTGCCCGTGATGCAGGCGTGCGCGCCAAGATCGCCGTCATCGCCTATGACAAGCGCATCGACCCGATCGGCACCTGCGTCGGCATGCGTGGTTCGCGCGTCACCGCCGTGCGCAACGAGCTGGGCGGCGAGCAGGTCGACATCGTGCTGTGGTCGGAAGATCCCGCGCAGTTCGTCATCGGCGCGCTGGCCCCGGCCAACGTCGAGTCCATCGTGGTCGATGAAGACAAGCACGCGATGGACGTGGTGGTCGACGAGGAAAACCTGCCCAAGGCCATCGGTGCCAAGGGCCAGAACGTGCGCCTGGCGTCCGAGCTGACCGGCTGGCAGATCAACATCATGACGCCGGAAGAAAGCCTGAACCGCCAGGAGTCGGAGCGCGCGAACCTGCGTGCCACGTTCATGAGCAAGCTGGACGTGGACGAGGAAGTCGCCGACATCCTGATCGACGAAGGCTTCACGGGCCTGGAAGAAATCGCCTACGTGCCCATGCAGGAACTGCTCGAGATCGAAGCCTTCGACGAAGACACGATCAACGAGCTGCGCACCCGTGCGCGCAACGCCCTGCTGACCGAGGCGATCGCCCAGGAAGAACTGAAGGAAACCGCGCAAGACCTGCTGAGCCTCGAGGGCGTGACCCCCGAGCTGGTGGCGAAGCTGGCCGAGAACGGCGTGAGCACGCGTGATGACCTGGCCGAACTGGCGAGCGACGAACTGGCCGAGCTGGCCAGCGTCAGCGACGACGAGGCCAGCGAGCTCATCATGCGCGCCCGTGCGCACTGGTTCGAGGACGACAAGCCGGCCGGGGCCTGAGTGCCATGCGGTCTGCTGTCTCGCGGTGTTTGTTGAAATGCGCTGTAAATAGGGAAGAGAGAACCTAATGTCGAGTAATACCGTCGCCCAGTTCGCTACCGAGCTGAAGATGCCTGCCAATGTGCTGCTGGATCAGCTGCGCTCGGCTGGCGTTGATCTCAAATCGGTGGACGATTCCGTCACCGACAGCGACAAGGCGAAGCTGCTCGAGTCGCTGCGCCGTGCCCACGGCGCCAGCGATGGCAAGAAGATCACGTTGACGCGTCGCCAGACCTCCGAGATCCGCCAGGCCGACGGCAGCGGCCGTTCGCGCACCATCCAGGTGGAAGTGCGCAAGAAGCGCGTGTTCGTCAAGCGCGACACCCCCGAGGGCGTCGACGCCCCGGTGCGTCCTGAAGACGCCGACCGTAGCGATGTTGTCGACGCTGCCGATGCCGCCGTCGTGGAAACGACGCAGCTGGCCGTGCCCGAGCAGGACATCAAGGAAACCGTGCAGGCCGTGGAAGCTGCTCCTGCGCAGGCCGGGACCGTCGAGCCGCCCGCGGCTGCCGAGCCTGTTGCCGCCGCCGAGCCCGACGTGGTGAAGGAAGCGGCGCCCGCGCCCGCCGCCAAGGAAGAGGCGCCTGCCGTCGAAGCCAAGGTCGAGACCCCCACGCCGCAGCCGGAACCCGCGCCTGTCGCGAAGGCCGAACCCGAAGCCGTCGCCAAGCCGGCCGAGGCCGAACCCGCCGCCGCGCCAGTGCAAGCCGAACCTGAAGCGAAGACGCCCGCAGCGGCCGAGGCCAAGGCCCCGGCGCCTGCTGCGCCCGTCGCACCTGCCGCGCCCGTGTCGTCGGCGCCGTCGCGCGCTGCCCGCCGTGCCGAGCCGCCTCCCGTCGCCGCATCCGTGGCCAATGCCACCACGGCAGACCGCGATCGTGCCCGCCGCCATGCCGAAGCCGAAGCCGCCGCGCTGCGCGAAATGCTGAATCGTCCGCGCAAGGTGCTGCGCGCGCCGGAACCCGAGGCGCCCGCTGCCGGCGCCCTGTCCGGCACGCTGCACAAGCCCGCGGCCGCCAAGGGCGCGGCTGCGAAGCCCGCTGCCAAGCCGGCAGCCGGCGCGCCTGGCAAGAAGGTCATCAAGACGGCCGAGGTGTCCTCGACCTGGTCCGACGACGCTTCCCGCAAGAAGCCCGCCGACAGCAAGGGCCCGGCCGCGCCGGCCAGCCGTGATGGCTGGCGCGCAGGCAAGGGCGGCGGCAAGGGCGGCAAGGGCGGTGGCCGTCACGGACGCCAGCAGTCGCAGCAGGCCAGCCAGCAGGCGCCCGCCGAGTTCATCCAGCGCGAAGTGCACGTGCCCGAGACCATCACCGTGGCCGACCTGGCGCACAAGATGTCCGTCAAGGCCGCCGAGGTGATCAAGCACCTGATGAAGCTGGGCCAGATGGTCACCATCAACCAGGTGCTGGACCAGGAAACGGCCATGATCCTCGTCGAGGAACTGGGCCACAAGGCCATCGCCGCCAAGCTGGACGACCCGGAGGCCTTCCTGGACGAAACGCCGCAAGCCGAAGGCGAGCTGCAGTCGCGCGCGCCTGTCGTCACCGTCATGGGCCACGTCGACCACGGCAAGACCTCGCTGCTGGACTACATCCGCCGCGCCAAGGTTGCCGCGGGCGAGGCCGGCGGCATCACGCAGCACATCGGCGCCTATCACGTCGAGACCGAGCGTGGCATGGTCACCTTCCTGGATACCCCGGGCCACGAGGCGTTCACCGCCATGCGTGCCCGCGGCGCCAAGGCGACCGACATCGTGATCCTGGTGGTGGCCGCCGACGACGGCGTCATGCCGCAGACGCGTGAAGCCATCCACCACGCCAAGGCTGCCGGCGTGCCGCTGGTCGTGGCCATCAACAAGATCGACAAGCCCGATGCCAACCCCGACCGCGTCAAGCAGGAACTGGTTGCCGAGGAAGTCGTGCCGGAAGAATACGGCGGCGACGTGCCCTTCGTGCCGGTGTCGGCCAAGGCGGGCACGGGTATCGACGACCTGCTGGAAAACGTCCTGCTGCAGGCCGAGATCCTGGAACTGAAGGCACCGGTGGAAGCACCCGCCAAGGGCCTGGTCATCGAAGCGCGCCTGGACAAGGGCCGTGGTCCCGTGGCCACGATCCTGGTGCAGAGCGGCACGCTCAACCGCGGCGACGTGGTGCTGGCTGGCGCCAGCTACGGCCGTGTGCGCGCCATGCTCGACGAGAACGGCAAGCCCGTGGCTTCGGCCGGTCCTTCCATTCCGGTGGAAATCCAGGGCCTGACCGAAGTGCCCGCCGCCGGTGACGAACTGATGGCGCTGGCCGACGAGCGCAAGGCGCGCGAAATCGCGCTGTTCCGCCAGGGCAAGTTCCGCGACGTGAAGCTGGCTCGCCAGCAGGCCGCCAAGCTCGAGTCCATGTTCGACAACCTGGGCGAAGGCATGCAGACGCTGTCGCTCATCGTCAAGACCGACGTGCAGGGTTCGCAGGAAGCGCTGGTTACCGCGCTCACCAAGCTCTCCACCGAGGAAGTGCGCGTGCAGGTCGTGCATGCCGCCGTGGGTGGCGTGTCCGAAAGCGACGTCAACCTGGCCATCGCGTCGGGCGCCGTGGTCATCGGCTTCAACGTCCGCGCCGACCAGAGCGCCAAGAAGCTGGCCGAGTCCAACGACGTCGACCTGCGCTACTACAACATCATCTACGACGCCGTGGATGAGGTGAAGGCAGCCATGTCGGGCATGCTGGCACCTGAGAAGCGCGAGGAAGTCATCGGCATGGTCGAGATCCGCGAGGTCTACTCGATCTCCCGCATCGGCAACATCGCCGGTTGCATGGTCCTCGATGGCATCGTCCGCCGCGATTCGCAGGTGCGCCTGCTGCGCAACAACGTCGTGCAGTGGTCGGGCTGGCTGGACTCGCTGCGCCGCTTCAAGGACGACGTCAAGGAAGTGCGTTCGGGCTTCGATTGCGGCCTGACGCTGCGCAACAACAACGATATCCAGGTCGGTGACCAGCTCGAGATCTTCGAGATCAAGGAAATCGCCCGGTCGCTGTAATCCATGAGCCGTCACAAGTCCAAGACCATCCCCGGCCGGAATCTCCGGCTGGCCGACCAGATCCAGAAGGATCTGGCCGTGCTCATCCAGCGCGAGATCGATATCTCGCGGGCGGGGCTCATCACGCTGTCCGGCGTGGAGCTGTCGGCCGACTACGCGCACGCGAAGGTGTACTTCACCGTGCTGGGGGCCGAGCCCGAGGCGGCCACGGCCGCCTTGCGCGAGAAGGCCGGCTGGCTGCATTCGCAGCTCTTCAAGATGCTGCACATCCACACGGTGCCCACGTTGCACTTCCATCACGACGTACAGATCGTGCGCGGCATCGAGATGTCGCAGCTGATCGATCGCGCCGTCCAGAGCGGCCCGGCGCCTGAAGAGCCCGACGAGCCTGACGAGCCCGAGGACAAGCCCTGAGGGGCTGTCGTCGCTTTTTTCCGGACTGAGACGATGGCAAGACGACGCGGGCTCGCGCTCGACGGTGTGCTGTTGCTGGACAAGCCTGTGGGCCTCTCCAGCAACCACGCCTTGCAACGCGCCAAGCGCACCCTGGACGCGGCCAAGGCCGGCCACACGGGCACGCTGGATCCCTTTGCGACGGGCCTGCTGGTCTGCTGCATGGGGCGCGCCACCAAGATTTCCGGCGCCATGCTGAACGCCGACAAGTCGTATCTCGCCACGGTGCGCTTTGGCGAGGAAACGGATTCCGGCGACCTGACCGGCAATGTCGTCTCGCAGGCGCCCGCAGGGTTCGCGGGCACCGACGAGGCGGCGCTGCGCGCGGTGCTGTCACGTTTCACCGGTAGCATTTCGCAGATACCGCCGATGTATTCGGCGCTCAAGCGTGACGGCAAGCCGCTGTACGAATATGCGCGCGCCGGCATCGAGCTGGAACGCGAGCCGCGGCAGGTCACGATACACAAGCTTGAACTGGTGTCCTTCGACGCTGACGGCATGCAGGCGGTGCTGGATGTGGATTGCAGCAAGGGCACCTACATCCGGACGCTGGCCCAGGACATCGGGCGGGCGCTGGGGTGCTACGCCCACCTGACGGCGCTGCGCCGGACCCGCGTCGGACCGTTCCCGCTGGATCGGTCCGTGACGCTGGAAGCCTTGCAGGATATGGCCGATCCCAAGACGGCCTTGTTGGAAATGAACGAATTGCCGGCGGGCCTCATGCCCGTCAAGCCAAACTAAAGGAATATCTCTTATGTCACGCGCCTTGCGCAACGTTGCCATCATTGCCCACGTGGACCACGGCAAGACCACGCTGGTGGACCAGCTGCTGCGCCAGTCGGGCACCTTCCGAGAGAACCAGGCCCTGACCGAACGCGTCATGGACTCCAACGACCTGGAAAAGGAACGCGGCATCACGATCCTGGCCAAGAACTGCGCCGTGGAGTATGAAGGCACGCACATCAACATCGTCGACACCCCGGGCCACGCCGACTTCGGCGGCGAGGTCGAGCGCGTGCTGTCGATGGTCGACGGCGTGCTGCTGCTGGTGGACGCGGTCGAGGGCCCGATGCCCCAGACCATCTTCGTGACCCGCAAGGCGCTGGCCCTGGGCCTGAAGCCCATCGTGGTGGTCAACAAGATCGACCGTCCGGGCGCTCGCCCCGACTTCGTCATCAACGCCACCTTCGAACTGTTCGACAAGCTGGGCGCCACGGAAGAGCAGCTGGACTTCCCGGTGGTGTTCGCCTCGGGCCTGTCGGGCTACGCCGGCCTGGACGCCGACGTGCGCAGCGGCGACATGCGCCCGCTGTTCGAAGCCATCCTGAAGCACGTGCCGCAACGCGACGACGATCCCGATGCGCCGCTGCAGATGCAGATCATCTCGCTGGACTACAACAGCTACGTCGGCAAGATCGGCGTGGGCCGCGTCAACCGTGGCCGTATCCGCCCCGGCATGGAAATCGCCCACCGCTTCGGTCCCGACGGCACGCCCGGCCGTGGCCGCATCAACCAGGTGCTGAAGTTCCGGGGCCTGGAGCGCGTGGTCGTCGATGAGGCCGAAGCCGGCGACATCGTGCTGATCAACGGCATCGAGGAACTGGGCATCGGCACCACCGTGACCGACCCGGCCACCCCCGAGGCGTTGCCGGTGCTGCGCATCGACGAGCCGACCCTGACCATGAACTTCATGGTGAACACGTCGCCGCTGGCCGGCCGTGAAGGCAAGTTCGTCACCAGCCGCCAGATCCGCGACCGCCTGGACCGCGAACTGAAGTCCAACGTTGCGCTGCGTGTGCGCGACACGGGCGACGACACCGTGTTCGAAGTGTCGGGCCGTGGCGAACTGCACCTGACCATCCTGCTGGAAACGATGCGCCGCGAAGGCTACGAGCTGGCCGTGTCGCGTCCGCGCGTGGTGTTCAAGGAAATCGACGGCGTGAAGTCGGAGCCCTTCGAGTCGCTGACCATCGACGTCGAGGATGCGCACCAGGGCGGCGTCATGGAAGAGCTGGGCCGCCGCAAGGGCGACCTGCAGGACATGCAGCCTGACGGCCGTGGCCGCACCCGCCTGGAATACATCATTCCGGCGCGTGGCCTGATCGGTTTCCAGAACGAGTTCCTGACGCTGACGCGAGGCACGGGCCTCATGAGCCACATCTTCCACGAATACGGTCCCGTGCGCGAAGGCGCGATCGGCGAGCGCCGCAACGGCGTGCTGATCAGCCAGGACAACGGCGATGCCGTGGCCTACGCGCTGTGGAAGCTGCAGGATCGCGGCCGCATGTTCGTGAACCCGGGCGAGCCGCTGTACGAGGGCATGATCATCGGCATCCACAGCCGTGACAACGACCTGGTGGTCAACCCCATCAAGGGCAAGCAGCTGACCAACGTGCGCGCCTCGGGCACCGACGAAGCCGTGCGCCTGGTGCCGCCGATCCAGATGTCGCTGGAGTACGCGGTGGAGTTCATCGACGACGACGAACTGGTCGAACTGACCCCGAAGTCGATCCGCCTGCGCAAGCGTCACCTGCAAGAGCACGAGCGCCGTCGCGCCTCGCGCGAAGGCGTCTGATCCCCGTCCGGCCCTTGCGGCCGGATTGCCAGGCCAGACAGGCAAAGGCCGCCGCCCATCACGGGCTGGCGGCCTTTGTGTTTCCGGTCTGGCCGGGTCGGCTCACGCGTGCTCGGGCCGTCCCAGGTCCAGGTTCGCGAACCTGTCCGCCAGCGTCGGCACCGAGCGCGCGGGCCAGATCGCACTGAGGTCGAAACTCGGCAGGTCCTGGCCATCGCGCACGCCGCAGAAGCGCACGCCGGCGAAGTCCAGCGAACGTATCCAGCTGGGCAGCAGCGCCACGCCGCAGCCGCCCGCCACGCAGGCCAGCACCGTCAAGGTGCGATTGGCCTCCTGCGCCACCAGAGGGTCGTGACCCGCCTTGCGCATCGCATCCAGAATGCCCGCGTACAGGACGGGCAACTGGCCCTGGGGATACATCACCAGTCCCGCGCTGGCGATCTGGGCCAGCGACACCTGGCCATCTTCGCCCACCTCGAATTCGTCCGGCACGGCGGCCAGCAGCCGGTCGCGCAACAGTTGGCGCTCGCGCATGCGGCCACCCACGGCCACGGGCGTGTGCATGAGCCCGATGTCGATCTCGCCGGTCTGCAAGGCCTGCGCCTGTTCGGCATTGCTCATTTCGCGCAGGATGATGCGCACGCCGGGCGCCTGCTTGCGCATTTCGCGCAGGGCGCGCGGCAGGGTGTGGAAGAGGGCGGAGGAGACGAGGCCCACGGTGAGCTGGCCAGCGCTGCCGCGGCCGATTTCCTGGGCCCGGCGGGCGGCGCTGTCGATGCGGGTCACGCTGGCGCGCACGTCGTCCAGGATGGCCAGCGCCGCGGGCGTGGGACGGGCGCCCTGCCGGGACCGCTCGAAGAGGCGCGTGCCCAGGTCGCGCTCCATCCGTTGCAGGGCCTGGCTGAGCGCGGGCTGGGCAATGCCCAGCCAGTCCGCGGCGCGGCTGACGCTGCCCTGGTCGACGACGGCGAGGAAATAGCGCAGATGCCGTGTTTCCATATCGATAAAATATAAAAATCTAGTTTTCAGATAATGGAAAACTATACCGCGTCTTCCTAGAATCCTGTCTCAGAGAAAGACCGCCGGCGTTGCCGGCGACACAAGAACACAGGAGACCGCGTTGCCCTCGCCCCACACCGGCCTTGCCGTGGACACGCACGCGCACGTTTTCGTGCAGGGCCTGGCCCTGGCCGCCACGCGCCGCCACAGCCCCGAGCACGATGCCACGCCGGCGCAATACCTGGCCTTGCTGGATGCCCACGGCTGCTCGCACGGCGTGCTGGTGCAACCCAGCTTCCTGGGCAGCGACAACAGCTTCCTGCTGCAGGCCTTGCGTGCCGCGCCACGGCGCCTGCGCGGCGTGGCGGTGGTCGAGCCGGGCGTGAGCGACGCGGCGCTGGCCGAACTGGCCGAGGCCGGCGTGGCGGGCATGCGCCTGAACCTCATCGGCCTGCCCACGCCCGACCTGACAGCACCCGGCTGGTCTTCGCTGCTGGCCCGCATCAACGCGCTGGACTGGCACGTGGAAATCCACCTGCCCGCGGGCCGCTTGCACGAAGCCCTGCCTGCCTTGCTGCAGGCGGGCTGCAAGGTCGTCGTCGATCATTTTGGCCGCCCGGACCCCGTGCTGGGCCTGGCCGATCCGGGTTTCGGCTATCTGCTGTCGCAGGCGGGCAGCGGCCAGGTCTGGGTGAAGCTGTCCGCCGGGTATCGCAACTGGACGCCGGCCGATTGCCCGAGCGCAGGCCGCGAGGCCTGTGCCCGCCTGCTGCATGCCTTTGGCGGCGAGCGGCTGATGTGGGGCAGCGACTGGCCGCACACCGAACACCGCCATCTGGCTTCCTTCCCCGTCGTCCGCGCCTGGCTGGACGACTGGATCGACGATCCCGCGCGGCGCGAGGCTGTCCTTGCCGACACCCCGCTGCGCCTATTCCAATTCAAATAGAGGAGCTATCCATGAACACTTTCCTGCAATGTTGCGCCCGCGTGGCGCTGGCCGCGAGCCTCCTGGCCGGTGCCGGCCTGGCGCATGCCGCCTATCCCGAGCGCCCGGTGACCCTGGTCGTGACCTTCCCGCCCGGCGGCACGGTGGACGTGGTGGCACGCCTGATCGGGCCGAAGCTGGCCGCGGAACTGGGCCAGCCCGTCGTCATCGAGAACCGTGGCGGCGCGGGCGGCATGATCGGCGGCGCGATGGTGGCGCGCGCCAAGCCCGACGGCTACACCCTGATGCTGGACGCGTCCAACCATGCGCAGAATCCGGCAATCCAGCCTCGCATGCAGTTCGACACGCTGAAGGACTTCGCGCCGGTGTCGCTGTTGCTGCGTGCGCCGAACATCCTGGTGGTCACGCCTTCGAGCGAGATCCGCACCGTGGAAGACCTGGTCCGCCTGGGCAAGGATGACAAGAATCCGGTGTATTTCGCGTCGTCCGGCCCCGGCTCGGCCCAGCACCTGGGCGGCGAGCTCTTCAACCTGCTGGCGAAGACCCAGCTGCAGCACGTGGCCTACAAGGGCGGCGGTCCGGCCATGATCGACGTGATGTCAGGCCAGGTGCCGGTGATGTTCGCCAGCATGGGCTCGTCGTGGCAGCACGTGAAGAACGGCAAGCTGCGCGCGGTGGCCACCGGCGGTTCGCAGCGCTCGCCCGTCGCGCCCGAGATGCCCACCATCGCCGAGTCCGGCGTGCCCGGCTTCGAGTCGTATGAGTGGAATGCCGTGTTCGCGCCTACCGGCACGCCGGCCGAGATCGTGGACCAGGTGTCGCAAGCGCTGGCCAAGGTGCTGAAGGACCCCGGCATTGCACAGCAGTTGGCAGCCATCGGCGCCGAACCGGTAGGATCGACGCCGGCCGACCTGGACACGTTCCGCCGCGCGGAAATCGCCAAGTGGCAGAAGGTGGTGAAGGAAGCCGGTTTGAAGCTGGATTGAGTGCGGTGCGCGTGCCGCGTGCCCGGGATTTCCGGCACGCGGCACGCCAGCCACGCAGCAGTGCAAGGGCGCCCGTGATGAACTGACCCCCGAAAGTTGGACGAAATCCAACCTTCGGGGGTTTTTGCATGGCGAAGTACGACGAGCAGTTCAAGCTCAGGGTAGTCAGGCGGTATTTATCGGGCACAGCGGGAGCC
>CAADIZ010000047.1_pt1 | contig 37479 bp, 28 predicted proteins | sample 2381461 | NCBI WGS metagenome assembly CAADIZ01 (sample SAMEA5147531, study PRJEB30075) | plant metagenome | biome: Evergreen rainforest; feature: Forest; material: Leaf | place: Madagascar | collected 2016-11
CGGCGGGCGTCGGCGCCAGCGGGGCCGACGCGGCTTGCGCGGCCGCGGCGGCAACCGGCGCGGCCGCAGTCGCCGTGGCAGGCACGCTCAGGCGCGGCGCGGGCGGGTCGTCGCCCAGCAGGGCCAGCATGCGCAGGCACGCCATGACGAAACCGGCATATTCATCGGGCGCAAGCGCCAGCTCGCTGCGGCTGTGCACCGCGACGGAGTAGAAGAGCTGCAGCGTATCCGGGTGCAGCACGGTCGCCAGGCGGGCGATGTCCTCGGCCAGCGGGTCGCCCTGCGTGGCCGCGCCGGGCACGCGCTGCTCCACGGCCACGCGCGACAGCAGCACGGCCAGGTCAGCCAGCGCGCCGGCATAGGACAGGCCGCGGGTATTGAGTTCGTCCGCCACGGCCAGCACGGCGCTGCCCTGCCCCGCCGCCAGCGCGTCGAGCAGGCGCACCAGGTGCCGCTGGTCGATGGTGCCCAGCATGCCGCGCACGGACTCTTCCGTGAGATTGCCGGCGCTGTAGGCAATGGCCTGGTCGGTGAGCGACAGCGCGTCGCGCATGGACCCGCCGGCCGCCTGGCCGATGAGACGCAAGGCGGGCACGTCGAAGCCGATGGCTTCCTCGGTCAACACATGCTGCAGGTGGCCCACGATGGCGTCGGCCGGCATCTGCTTCAGGTTGAACTGCAGGCAGCGCGACAGCACCGTCACCGGGATCTTCTGCGGATCGGTGGTGGCCAGGATGAACTTGACGTGGGGCGGCGGCTCTTCCAGCGTCTTCAGCATGGCGTTGAAGGCATGGCCGGTCAGCATGTGCACTTCGTCGATCATGTAGACCTTGAAGCGGCCCGCGCCCGGCGAATAGACCGCCTGTTCCAGCAACTGCGTCATCTCGTCGACGCCGCGGTTGGACGCCGCATCCAGCTCGAGGTAGTCCACGTAGCGGCCCGCGTCGATCTCGGTGCACGCACGACAGACGCCGCAAGGCGTGGCCGTGATGCCGGTTTCGCAGTTCAGGGATTTGGCGAGGATGCGCGAAAGCGTGGTCTTGCCCACGCCCCGGGTGCCCGTGAAAAGCCAGGCATGGTGCAGGCGCTGGGTGGTGAGCGCATGCGTGAGCGCGCGCACCACGTGGTCTTGCCCGACCAGGGTATCGAAAGACCGCGGGCGCCACTTACGGGCAAGTACCAGATAAGTCATGCCGGGATTGTAGGGGATACCCGGGCCGCACGCTTGCGCCGCAGGCAAGGTCACGGCATGGGCAGAAATGAGAAAGGCGAGCCTGACTTCGGCACTGGTTCCGCACGACTATGGCTGCTTCGTTCCCGACCTGACCAGATTTGTCGCCGAACCATGCGAAGGGGCCCGCCACCGCTATTCTAGCAGGCTTGCGCGTTGCGCTCTTTCAGGCGAGCGCGCCGGTGATGTCCTGCCTCTCAGAATTCGATCCAGATGTCCGCGCGCGGGAAATACAGCGCCGCCTTGACCGGCCTGGCGTCCAGCGCCGCCACCTGCGCCACGTAGCGGCGCAATTGCTCGGCATGGCGCAGCCGCATGCGCGCGGTGAACTCCTCGCCGGACTCGTGCTGGCGCGGCACCGAGGTCTTGTAGTCCACCACCAGCCAGCCCGCGTCGGTATCCAGCGCCAGGTCGATCACCGATACCTTGCCCGCCAGATCCAGCAGCGGCCATTCCCGGCGGGCGTGTCCCTGCGACAGCAGCCAGCGGCCGCGCTCGTGGCGCACCGAGGCCTGCAAGGCATCCAGCACGTCCTGGGCCGCGGCATCGGCCGTGCCATCGGGCACGCCCACGCGCGTCAATTGCCGGCGCATGCGCGCCAGGTTGGCGGCCAGTTGCTCGGCGGGCCAGGCATCCAGCCCGTCGCGGCCAATCTGCGCCAGCCAGGCGTGCACCAGGGTGCCCACGCTGGCTTCGTGGCCGGCCTGGGACTCCCACAGGCTGTCGCCCGCTGCCGCGGGCGGTGCCAGGGGCGCCGACAAGGGCGCCGGCACTGCATGTGCGGCCACGCGCCGCAACGGTTCTCCGCGCAGCGCGGGCGCGCCAGCGGCCAGCGCCGCATCACCGCCCGTCCGGGCTGGCGCCTGGGGCGCATCCAGATGCGGCCACAGGCGCGCCAGCAAGCTGGTGGCCCCGGGCGCGCGCGCGCTGCCGTCCTCGCCGGGCGTCAGTGCCGCGACCAGGTGCAGGCGCTCGCGGGCCCGCGTAGCGGCCACGTACAGCAAGCGGTCGGCTTCGTATTCGGCGCGGCGGCGCTCTCGGCGTGCCAGGAACAGCGAGACCGGATCATGTTCCTTTTCCGCGCGCGCCTTGACCGGCCCCAGCAGCACCCTGCCCTCGCTCTGCTCGAAACGCACCAGCGGCGGCTGGTCGCCGCGCGGGGCGCGTTCGAGGCCGTACAGGATGACCGTGTCGAACTGCAGGCCCTTGGATTTGTGCATGGTCATGATTTCGACCGCGGGCCCGTCGGCATCCGAGGACGCGAACAGCCGTGCCACCGCGGCATCCAATGCGTCGGTGTCCAGGCCGCCATAGGGCGCCAGGCGCTCCACCAGCCGCAGCAGGCTTTCCGTATCGCGCACGTCGCCCGCGCCGGCATACAGGCCGGTGCCGCCGAGCAGGCGCCAGGTGCGCTCGACCCAGGCCGCGAAGGGCATGCCGCCCGACGCATTGCCCTCATCCAGCAGGATCGAGGCCGCGCGGACCAGGCGCGCATGGTCGTCAGCGGCCAGCACGGCGCGCGCAGGCTGCGTGCCGCCCTCGTCCTGCGCCAGCGCACGCGCCATCAGCACGGGCACAGGCAGGCGATGATCGGCGCCGAAGAGCGCATGCAGGCTGTCCAGCGTCAGGCCGCACAGGGGCGAGCGCAGCACGGCGAGCCAGGCCAGCCGGTCACCCGGATGCGACAGGGCGCGCACCAGCTGGACCAGGTCGGCCACGCACTCACGGCGTGCCAGCGGCACCAGTTCGACCGCGCGGCTGGGAATGCCTTCGCGGGCCAGGCGGCGTGTCAGCCGTCCCAGGTGGCTGCGCGCGCGCACCAGCACCGCCACCGGATGCGCGCTGCCCGCGTGCGCGGCCAAGGCCTCGCGCGCCAGTTGCGCGACGCAGTCTGCACCGGGATCGGGATTCTGCTCGTCAGGCCAGACCGCGTGGAACTGCAGCGCGGGGCCGTCCAGGGCGGCATGGAACGCCGCCGACGGCGCATAGCGGATCGCGCCCGTCACGGCGTCGTCGGCCGGAGGCAGCACCCGCGCGAAGACCTCGTTGACCCACGCCACCACGCCCGCCTGCGAACGGAAGTTGTCGGTCAGGGAGAGGAAGGTGGGGCGCAGGGCGCCCAGTCCCTGGTCGCGCACATGCAGGAACAGGCCCACTTCCGCCTTGCGGAAGCGGTAGATCGACTGCATGGGATCGCCCACCAGGAAGAGCGTGCGGCCATCGCCGTCCTGCCAGCCGGAGGTGAGCGTGCCGACCAGGTCGATCTGCGCCTGGCTGGTGTCCTGGAACTCGTCGATGAGCAGATGGCGAATGGAGGCGTCCAGACGCAACAGCAGCTCGCCCGGATCGTCGGCCCGGCCCAGCGCGGCCTGCACGCGTTGCGAGACCTCGATGAAGTCGACCTCGCTGGCCTCGGCGAACTGCAGCTGCAACTGTGCGGCGGCCAGGCGCAAGGTCATCAACTGCGCGCCCAGCACATCCCACTGCCCATCACTGAAACCGGGCTCGGGCAGGCCGCGCACGCCATCCAGGCGGGTGATCCACGCCGGTGTGCCCACGTCGGCATGGTCTTCGAGCCACGCGGTGAAGGGTTCCTTGTGCGCGCACTTGGCCGGAAAGCCCAGGTTCTTGTTGACGCCACGCGGACTGCGCAGCCCGCCCTCCTTGGTCAGCAACAGGTGCGCCAGCGCGCGCCAGCACGCCAGGGAGTCCGGGTCCGGTGAAAACGCGGCGCCATCCCAATCGGCCAGGGGCGCCAACAGATTGGGCAGGCCTTCGGCGGCCAGGTTGTCGCAGGCCAGCCTGGCCGGGCCGGACAGGGATTCGGCCCAGCCGCGCGGCATGGCGCGCGCCAAGGCCCGCAGCTCGACGGCCACGGTGTCATGCAATGCGGCTTCCAGCGCCTCGCGATCATCGCCATGACGCAGCAGGGGCAGCCATTGATCGCGCTGGCCCAGCATGGCGGACAGCGCATCGCGCGCCGCGCCCAGATCCATGTCCAGGTGCGCCAGCAAGCGCCGCACCGCGTCGAACGCCTCGTCTTCGGCCAGGGCCAGGGTGGCCTGCGCCGCCTTGTCGTAATGCAGGCGCGCATCGTCGGCAATGCCCGGCATGCCGCCCATGCCCGACAACCACGGCATGCTGCGCAAGAGACCCGCGCAGAAGGCGTCGATGGTGCGCACACCCAACCGGGCAGGGTGACGCAGCAGGTTCCAGCCCTGCTGCGCATCGTGGGCCAGCGCGCGGCGCGCCAGTGCCCAGCTGCGGCGGGCATGCGGGGCTTCGGGCTCGGGCCCCAGGCCGCGCGCCAGTTTCTCCAGCACGCGAGCATGCATTTCCGACGCCGCCTTGCGGGTGAAGGTGATGGCGACGATCTCCTCGGGCCGCGACACCGTCGGCAGCAAGGCCAGGATGCGGTCGGTCAGCAGTTCCGTCTTGCCCGAGCCCGCGGGCGCCTGCACCAGGAAGGACTGCATGGGATCGAGCGCGCGCAGGCGCTCGGCGTGATCCTGCGGCAAGCGCTCTTCAGTCATCGCCGCCATCCTCGTCCAGCTCCAGGTCCAGCCGCAGGAAGGGCTGGGCATCGCAATACGTCAGGTCGTCGGCGCGCCACGCGACGTTGTCGGCCACGCCTTGCGCGAATTCGTCGGCCAGCGTTTCGATGGCCGCGCGCCAGTGCGCCAGCACGCCCTGCCAATCGAGGCCGCCGAAAGCCTCGGCATCCGAAGGCACGGCCACGCCCTCCAGCCCGAGGTCGGTGTCTGCCATGCCCTGCACCGCGACCTGGCGGGCATGGATCTGCGCCAGCAGCAGGCCCGCCACGTCCGCGCCCTCTTCGCGCGCGATGACTGCGGCATAGAAGGGCAACTGCAGGTTGACGGGCCGGGCACGCGCCCAGTCCGCCAACGGCCGCCCGGGCGTGCCGCCGGTCTTGTAATCCAGGATGACGCGGCTGCCATCGGGCAGGGTGTCCATGCGGTCCAGCCGCAAGGACAGGGACAGCGGCCCGCGCTGCCAGTCGTAGGCCTGCTCGATCTGCGCGACGGCAAAAGGCAGGCGCTGCGCCTCGATGGCCAGCCAGTTGGCCAGCACGACGCGCGCCCGCGCGCACTCCAGCGCGCGCAGGGCCTCGCCATAGCCGATCAGTTGGTGCGCGGCGCGCGTCACCGCGGCATCGATGCTGGCGGCCAGCGTCCCGCCCGCCATCGCCGCATGCAGGCCATCCTGGTCACGCAGGTCGTCCCAGAGGATTTCCAGCGCCTCGTGCAGGAACTGGCCGCGCACATTCATCGCGCCCGGCTCAGCATACGGCTGCATGGCGCGGGCGCCCAGGCGATGGCGCGCGAACGCCCACAAGGGATTGCGCGCCTGCGTGTCCAGCACGTCCAGGCCGCCGGTGGTCTGCGCGCCCTGCGCCAGCGCGGGGCCGCGCGCGTCCTGGAAGGTTTCCACGGGCAAGGCCTGGGCCTGCGCCTCCTGGACCAGCAAACCCGCATCGTCAGGCAAGCCGGCGATCAGCGGCGAAGGCCGCAGGTCGCGCTCCCCCTCCCGCTGCGCGCAACTCACCACGATGTGGGGCGCCGCACGCAGGAGGGTGGCGTACATGTCTTCCGCCCACTGCCGCTCGCGCTCCGGCGTGGCCCGCGGCGCCTGGGCCTGGCGCAGGGCCGGCAAGGGCAACAAGGGATTCGGGCGCGGCGCGGCAGGCAGCACGTCGTCGGTCAGGCCCAGCACCCACACGCCGTCCCAACGGCCGCCCTCGGCTTCCAGCAAGCCCAGCACGTCCAGCCGTGCATTGGGATCGCGTTGTGGCTGGAATGGAGAGTTGCGCGCCAGCCGCGCCAGCAGTTGCACGGCGGCCGCCCCATCGAGTTTGCCCGTGGCGGGCGACAAGGCGGCATAGCGGTCCAGCGATTCGCCCAGTTCCGCCAGCACCTGGAAACCGGTGCTGTCCAAGGGTGACGGGCCCGGGAAGCCCAGCGCGGCCAGGGCTGCGCGCAAGCGCCGGGCCCACAGGTCCGCGCCGACGCGGCGCGGGCCATCCTGCCAGGCGGCCACGGCGTCCCGCCAGGCCCGCTGCAGGCGCGTGGCCTGCAGTTCGATGAGTTCGGCTTCCCAGTCTTGCGCATTCAGGCGCACGATGCCCCGGCGGCGCCAGCGCACGTCCAGCGCGGCGCGCGCGCCCTGCTCGATGCCTGCGCCCGCGCAGTGTCCCGCCAGCAGGGCAGCGCCCAGCACGCGCGTCTCGCAGGCGCCGTATTGCGTCATGTCGGCCAGGGCCGACAGCCAGGCCATGGCGGCGCGCACCGCGGGCCACTCCGCCAGCGGCGGCGCCACCGCCACGTTGAAAGGCCTGGAGGCGCCTTCATCGCCATCGGCCAGCGCCCGCGCCAGCACCCGGCGTGCCAACGGCGCGTCTTCCTCCAGCTTGGGCGACACGATGGCATAGCGCCCCTCGGGCGATGCCGCCAACTGGCGCGCCGCCCAGGCCGCCGCCTGGCGCCACTCGGCGCCGCGATCCGCGGGCTGGCAGCGGCGCGGCACGGCCTGCGCGTTCTCTTCTTCGTCCAGGCGCAGCACCTGCGCGCCACCTTCGGCAAAGGCCAGCGCCAGGCGGCGCAGGCGCGGCGACGGCGTCGCGAAGCCCGCCATCACCACATGGCCGGGCGCGGGCAAGGCGCGTTGCTCCAGGGCCTGCAGCACGCCCGCATAGCCCTGGTTGGCATCCTCGGCATCGAGCTCGCCCAGGCGCGCGCGATAGGCGGCCCGCCAGCGCAGGAAACTGCGGTATTCGTCGGTGACCATGCCCTCGGGCACGCGCACGGCCCATTCGTCCGCCAGGGTGTCGGCCTCCATGGCCAGGCGCGCGGCCTGCGTGGCGTCAAGCAGCGGCTGGTCGGCCTCGGCGCGGCGGATCACGTCGGTCCACAGCGCCTGTGCGGCAAACGATGACAGGCGATAGGCGGGCACGTCCTGCTGCGGCAGGAAGGTCAGGGCATGCGCGGTTTCTTCCAGCCAGGCGGACAGCGGCACGATGCGCGGCAGCTCGGCCACGCGCTTTTCCGCGTTCAGGTGACGCACCCACTCGGTCACCAGGCGCCGGGCGTGGCGGTTGTTGACGGTGAGCACCAGGGTGTCCGCGGGAGGCAGGTCGGCCAGCCCGTCACGGGAAATGCCCGGCAGGTCCCAGGCGGTGATGTCGGGCTGCATCAGAAGCCGCAGAACGCGGCCACGGTTTCCCAGTTCAGCATCATGCCGGGCTGCGTGTAGCCCCAGAACCCGATACCCAGCACGGCGGCCAATGCCAGCCCGCCGGCCGCAAGCAGCCAGCGCCGGCGGGCGGCGGGGCGTGGCGAAGAGGCGGACGGGGCAAAAGGCGTCATGCGGGGATCAGGCCGGTTGCGGCTGGGCCAGGGGCCGTTCTTTGACAGGCAGACATAGTAGAGCAGCAAGCAGCGCCAGGGCCAGCCCCAGCCACCAGACGATGTCGTAGCTGCCCGTCAGGGCATAGATCCGGCCACCCAGCCAGACGCCCAGGAAGCTGCCCACCTGGTGCCCCAGGAAGACGATGCCGGACAACGTGGCGGCATAGCGGAACCCATAGATCTGGCCGATGAGCCCCTGCGTAAGGGGCACGGTGCCCAGCCAGAAGGTTCCCATCCAGGCCGCGAAGGCGTACAGCACGAAAGGCGTGAGGGGCATCAGCATCAGCCACAGGATGCCGATGGCGCGCAGGCCATAGACCCAGGCCAGCAGCATCTTCTTGCTGTACATGCCGCCCAGCTTGCCCGCGCCGAAGGAGCCCGCCACGTTGAAGAGGCCGATCAGCGCCAGCGCGATGGCGCCATTGCCGGCGTTCAGGCCGCGGTCCGATACGTAGGCCGGCAGGTTCAGCGTGATGAAGGCCGTGTGGAAGCCGCAGACCGCGTAGCTCCAGAACAGGAAATGGAAGGACGGATGGCGCGCCGCCTGGCGGATGGCCGCGCCCAGAGACTGCTGCACCACGCCGGCTGCCGGCGCGGCCGGCTTGCCGCGCAGCCACCAGGCCAGCGGCAGCGCCGCGGCCACGAACATGGACAGCATCAGCAGCGCGCCCTGCCACTGCATCGTGTCGATGAAGAACTGCCCGCTGGGCACGATCAGGAACTGCCCCAGCGAACCGCCAGCGCTGGCCACGCCCATCGCGGTGCTGCGCGACGCGGGCGGCACCACGCGGGCAATCACGGGCAGCACGACGGGGAAGGTGGTGCCTGCCTGGCCCAGGCCGACCAGCACGCCCGCGCTCAGCATCAGTTCCAGTTCGGACGACGCGAAGCGCGTGCCGATCATGCCCAACGCGTACAGGAACGCCCCCAGCGCGATGGTGCGCCCGGAGCCGTAGCGGTCTGCCAGGATGCCCATGCCGATACAGGCCGCGCCCCAGACGATGTTCTGGATCGCGAAGGCCATGGAAAAAACCTCGCGGCCCCAGCCCTGCGCCAGCCCCATGGGCTGCATGAAGAGACCGAAGGTGGCACGCACGCCCATGGCGAACAGGACGACGAGCGTACCGACGATCAGGGTACGCGTTGCATTGGTTTCCGAGGACTGGGACATGAATGCCTTCCGATACGGGACCACGCGGCGCATGGCCCTCCCGCGCTCTTGATGGGCGGGTGCTGGGCATCATATAGAAATAATTCCAGCCTGGCCGTAAAAGCCCTGTTGGCGGGGCAGCCATGCCGACCAGCGACTGACAGGAAGCTGAATTCAATGCCGGAACAGGCAACACGCCCACCCGGCTCCACCCGCCCGGAATGCTATGATGCGGACCGCCTGCCAGCCGGGCGATTCCCAGTGCCGCGCACATGCCGGCCGGGCAGTCTCGCCGTAGTTAAATGGATATAACTTCCCCCTCCTAAGGGGAGATTACAGGTTCGATTCCTGTCGGCGAGGCCAGTCTTTTCCGCCCCCCGCCCTGCCCTCACGCCGCCGCGTGCAGCGGCCGCGGATCGTAGAGATCTTCCGCCAATCCCTCGAATACCTCCGCCGCGTCCAGCGACCGCACCATCGTGCCCGGATCGGCAGGAATCCGTCCGTCCGCGCGCAGCATCTGGTAGCGCAGGCAGCACACCCGCAGGAAGGACGTGAAGTTGGCCACTTCACCGCGGTACTCGACCAGCTCGTCGTAGAGCCGCTCGATCAGTTGCGCCACGCGCATGCCGTCGCGCGCGGCGATGTCTTCCAGCACGCGCCAGAACAGCGATTCCAGCCGCACGCTGGTGGCCACGCCATGCAGGCGCATCGAGCGCGATTCGCAGGCATAGGACTGCGCGTTGGCGCGAATGAAGATTTCACACATGGGGATCCTCCGTCGCGGACGCCGGGCGGGCGCGCCCGCGTCCTGTCCCAGACCCAGCGCCGCCACCCGCCGCGAACGGGCGGGTGGCAGAACTGGCGAGGGGGAGCCTCAATGTACGATCTTTGTTCCCAGCACCGCAAGGAACTGGGCCAGCCAGGCCGGATGCGCCGGCCAGGCGGGCGCCGTGACCAGGTTGCCGTCGGTGTGGGCCGCGTCGATGGCGATGTCGGCATACTTTCCGCCCGCCAGCGTCACCTCGGGCGCGCAGGCCGGATAGGCCGAGCAGCTGCGGCCGCGCAGCACGTCGGCCGCGGCCAGCAGCTGCGCGCCGTGGCAGACGGCGGCAATGGGCTTCTTCGCCTGGTCGAAATGGCGCACGATTTCCAGCACGCGCGCGTTCAGGCGCAGGTATTCGGGCGCACGCCCGCCCGGGATCACCAGGGCGTCATAGGCTGCCGGATCGACCTTGTCGAAATCGGCGTTCAGCGTGAAGTTGTGGCCGCGCTTCTCGCTGTAGGTCTGCGCACCATCGAAATCGTGGATGGCGGTGGCGACCTGCTCGCCCGATTTCTTGTCGGGGCAGACGGCGTCCACCTTGTGGCCCACGGCCAGCAGGGTCTGGAACGGGACCATGGTTTCATAGTCCTCGGCGTAGTCGCCGACCAGCATCAGGATTTTCTTGCTCATGGAAGTCTCCGGTAGGGGCGGTTGACGGCGGCGCGTGCCCGAACGTTGTCCGGCGCGCGCCGGGGGTGTTGTTCTTGTCCGTCGATTGTGCCGCCAGTGCCGAAGACGGGGGTGGTATTCCCATACCGCAAGCGCCCGGTCCGCTACTCGGCCAGCGCCACCGTGACCGGCCTCGCTTCCAGCAGGCGCAACAGCACCTGCGGATCCAGGCTCAGCAGGTAGCCCCGCCGTCCCCCGTTGATGTGGATCAGGGGGCAATCCAGGATGCTGGCCTCGACCCACACGGGCATGCGCTTGCGCGTGCCGAAGGGCGAGGTGCCGCCCACCTGGTAGCCCGAATGCCGCTGTGCGGTATCGGGATGGCAAGGCGTCACCTTCTTCAGGCCCGCCTGGCGCGCCAGGTTCTTGGTGGACACCTCGCAGTCGCCATGCATGAGCACGATGAGCGGCCGCGCGGCCTCGTCTTCCATCACCAGCGTCTTCACCACCGTATGCGGATCCAGCCCCAATTGCCGCGCCGCCTCGGCGCTGCCGCCGTGGTCCACGTAGTCATAGGTGTGCGCCGTGAACGCCACCCCCGCGCGCCGCAACACCTGCGTGGCGGGCGTCTCCGACACATGCCTGCTCTTGCTCATTCGATACCACCAAAAAAATAGCGAGCCTAAGCTCGCTATTTTCACACCACACAAGCACCCCGGCCCACCTGGGCGCCGCAGAGCTGGCTCTGCCAGTCCGCAGGCGCGCCCCTGGGGGAAGGCGCAACGCGCCTCGGGGGGGCCTCAGTTCAGGGTGATCTTCTGCTTGGCCACGATTTCCTTGGCCCAGTCGTACTGCTGCTTGATTTCCTTGGCGAACTCTTCGGGCGTGTTGCCCGATGCCTCGGAACCCTGTTCCTTCAGGACCTGGATGACCTTGGGGTCCTTCAGGGCCACGACGGCGGCGTCGCGCAGCTTGTTGACGATTTCCGCGGGCGTGCCGGCGGGTGCCAGCAGGCCGTACCAGACGGGCTGGTTCACGACCGGGAAGCCGGCGTCCGCGAAGGTGGGCACACCCTTCAGCGTGTCCAGCTGCTTGGGCCATGCGATTGCCATGGCCTTCAGCTTGCCGGCCTGGATCTGTCCGTTGGACGAGGGCAGGTTGTCGAAGATGATTTCGATCTGGCCGCCGACCGTGTCGGCAATGGCGGGACCCGAACCCTTGTAGGGCACGTGGACGATGTCGGTGCCGGTGGCCATCTTGAACGACTCACCCATCAGGTGCAGCACGCCGCAGGTGCCCGAGCTGCCGTAGGAGTACTTGCCGGGATTCTTCTTCAGCTCTTCCAGGAAGCTCTTGAAGTCCGTGGCGGGGAACTTGGGATTCACCGCGAGCACGTTCGCCGTGTTGGCGAAGTTGGTGACCGGCGCGAAGTCCTTCAGCGGGTCGTAGGGCAGGTCGTTGGGACGGCAAGCCGGGTTGACGGCCATGGTCGACACGGTGGCGATCGACAGCGTGTAGCCATCGGGAGCAGCGCGTGCGGCATCGGCAGCACCGATGGCGCCACCGGCGCCACCCTTGTTCTCGACGACCAGCGGCTGGCCCAGTTCCTGCGCCATGCGCTGGGTCACCAGACGCGCGATGATGTCGGTCGACCCCCCCGGCGCGAACGGGACGATGACGCGAATCGGCTTATCGGGGTAGGCGGCGAAAGCCTGGGGCGCGGCCATGATGGCGGCGGCGCCTGCGAGGGCTGCGACAACGGCGGTACGCGTGGTCTTCATGTGGGATGCTCCTTTCCTGATCGTGTCTCTGTATTGAATTCGTAAAACCGGCGCTTTTGACGCTAAAACATGCTGTTACGGTTCGAACTGCGGAGAATATCAGCAAAGTGAAAGGCAAACGGCCAGGGAAACCTGGGGGTTTCCCCTATGTCTGCCGAAGGCCTTTCTCTCTATCTTCAGCCGCTTCCCTCTCCGCACCGCCGCGCCGCACAAACCATGTCAGTCCTGTTTCTCGTCATGCCCGAATTCCTGCTGGTGGCGCTGGGCAGCCTGCTGCGCCACCGGGCGAAATTCAGCGCGGAATTCTTCGCAGGACTTGAACGGCTGGTCTACTTCGTGCTGTTTCCGGCGATGCTGTTCCAGTCCATCCTGCGCACCCCCATCACGCCGGACGCCGCCGCCGATCTCTTCCTGAGCACCAGCGCGGTACTGGGCACGGGCATCCTCCTTGCCATGCTGGCGCGCCCGCTGCTGCGGCCCGAGCCGGTGGCCTACGCTTCCGCCGCGCAGTGCGGCTATCGCTTCAACACCTATATCGGTCTGGCGCTGGCCAGCAACCTGGCGGGCGGCGCCGGCCAGACCGTCATGGCGCTCATCGTGGGCTTCGCCGTTCCCATGGCGAACATCGCGGCCGTGCACGCACTCGCACGCCAGGGCGGTGGCCGCGTATTCCGGGAGATCCTGCGCAATCCGCTCGTGCTCGCCACCCTGGCCGGCCTGGTGGCCAACCTGGCAGGCCTGCGCCTGCCCGGCCCCATCGACGTGGTGCTGGCCCGCCTGGGCGCGGCAGCCGTGGCGCTGGGCCTGCTGTGCGTGGGCGCCAGCCTGAGCTGGCAGGCGGGCAGCCGCCACGGCAAGCTGGTGGGCTGGATGCTGGGCGTGAAACTGCTGGTGCTGCCGGGGGTGGCATTGGGAGTGGCCCAGGTGCTGGGCCTGGACCCGGTGGAACGCCAGATGCTGCTGCTGTTCGCGGCGCTGCCCACGGCCTCGACGGCCTACGTACTGGCCGTGCGCATGGGCGGCGACGGCCGGCTGGTGGCCTTGCTGATCTCCGCCAGCACGGTGCTCTCGGCGATCACGATCCCGATCTGGCTGGCGGTGGCGGGCTAGTGGCGCCAACGGCAGGCATCGTCGGAGTGCCTCGCTGCCGATCCGGGGCGCAGCGGAGCCGGCTTTGCCGGTCCGCCAGCGCCGCCCCCTCGAGGGGGAAGCGCGCAGCGCCTCGGGGGTGGGTCTACTTCTGGTTCGTCATTTGAGCGGGAACCACCCACTGATCGAATTGCTCGGCGGTGAGATGCCCCAGCGCCAGCGCCGACTCGCGCAGCGACAGGTTTTCCTTGTGCGCCTTCTTCGCGATCTGGGCAGCCTTGTCGTAGCCGATGTGCGGGTTCAGCGCCGTCACCAGCATCAGCGACCGGTCGACCAGTTCCTGGATGCGCTCGCGGTTGGGCTCGATGCCCGCCGCGCAGTGCTTGTCGAAACTGGCCAGGCCGTCGGTCAGGAGGCGCACCGACTGCAGGAAGTTGTGGATGATGACCGGCTTGTAGACGTTCAGCTCGAAGTTGCCGCTGGCGCCGCCGATATTGATGGCGACGTCGTTGCCCAGCACCTGCGCGGCCAGCATGGTGAGCGCCTCGCATTGCGTCGGGTTGACCTTGCCCGGCATGATGGAACTGCCCGGCTCGTTCTCGGGAATGCTGATCTCGCCCAGGCCCGAACGCGGGCCGCTGGACAGCCAGCGCACGTCGTTGGCGATCTTCATGGCGGCGGCGGCCAGGGTCTTCAGCGCGCCGTGCGCGAACAGCAGGCCTTCATGGCCGGCCAGCGCCTGGAACTTGTTGGGGGCGGACACGAAGGCGACGCCCGTGTCCTTGGCCAGGGCCTCGGCCACGCGCGCGCTGAACTCCGGATGCGCATTCAGGCCGGTGCCGACGGCCGTGCCGCCGATGGCCAGCTGATGCAGGCCCGGCAGCGACGCACGGATCTGCTGCGCCGCCAGGTCCAGCTGCGCCACGTGGCCCGACAGCTCCTGGCCCAGCGTGAGCGGCGTGGCGTCCTGCAGGTGGGTGCGGCCGATCTTCACGATGTCGGCAAAGGCCTGGCTCTTGGCCTGCAAGGTTTCGCGCAGGGCCATGAGCGATGGCAGCAGGCGCTGCTCGACTTCCAGCGCGGCGGCCACGTGCATGGCGGTCGGGAAGACGTCGTTGGAGGACTGGCCGCGATTCACGTGATCGTTGGGATGCACCTTGCGGGCCTCGCCACGCTCGCCGCCCAGGATTTCCGACGCGCGGTTGGCCAGCACCTCGTTCATGTTCATGTTGCTTTGCGTGCCCGACCCGGTCTGCCAGACCGACAGCGGGAACTCGCCGGGCCAGTGGCCGTCCACGACCTCGCCCGCGGCCTGCTCGATGGCGCGGGCCAGCTTGGGATCCAGCTCGCCCAGCTCCGCATTGACGGTGGCGGCCGCGCGCTTCAGGCGGGCAAGGGCGTCGACCAGCGCCACGGGCATTTTCTCGGTGGAGATGGCGAAGAACTGCAGCGAACGCTGCGTCTGGGCCCCCCACAGATGGTCGGCGGGCACTTCGATGGGACCGAATGTGTCTTTTTCGATACGGACGGACATGACGATCAGGCTCCGGTGCGGACCTCGGCGGACCGAGATCAATTGAGAACTGTTATCAATATTGCCCAAGGATAGCAGACTCGTCCCGTCCCCGGTTCCTTGGCCTTCCTATAATCCCGCCTGTTCCTTGCCCGGATGACCGACATGACTGCCCTGGCCACGTTAAGCCTTGATCTTCCTGATGAAATCGCCACGCAGACGCTGGCGTGCCAGCTTGCGCCGCTGGCCATCGACCGTCCCCAGCACGGGCCGGCCGATGCCCCGCCGGGCCCGGCCGCAGGGGGGCGCATCCACCTGCGCGGCGACCTCGGGGCGGGCAAAACCACGCTGGTGCGAGCGCTGCTGCGGGCCGCCGGCATTACAGGTCGTATCAAAAGTCCAAGCTATGCCCTGCTTGAATCTTATAAAATTTCTAACTTATACTTCTATCATCTTGATTTTTATAGATTTAGCGACCCGCGAGAATGGTTGGACGCGGGATTGCGCGACATCGTCCGTCACGATGCGCTGGTTTTGATCGAATGGCCCGAACGGGCGCAGGGTCTTCTGCCCCCGCCCGACCTGGACATCGAACTGGTGTATGCAGGTGAAGGCCGGCGCGCGCAACTGACCGCTTTTTCCGCGAGAGGGCAAGCATGGCTGACAGCACTGAACACTCCCGACGCGGCCTCCCCCTCGCCGCGGAAGCCGCCACCCGGCGGCGCCTGATCGGCGCGGCAGCGACGCTGCTGCTGCTGCCCGTCCTGCCGCGCGTCGGCTACGCGGCCACCATCCTGGCGGTGCGCACCTGGCCCGCCGACGAATACACCCGCATCACCCTGGAGCTGGACAGCGAGTTGAAGGCCGAGCACTTCACGCTGGAAGGCCCGCACCGCCTGGTCGTGGACATCGACGGCCTGACGATGACGCAGGCGCTGAACGACCTGGTCTCCAAGGTGCGTCCGGACGATCCCTATATTGCCTCGGTCCGCGTGGCCCAGAACCGCTCCAACGTGGTGCGCCTGGTGTTCGACCTGAAGCAGCCCATCGCGCCGCAGGTCTTCACGCTGAAACCCGTGGGCGACTACCAGTATCGCCTGGTGCTGGACCTGTACCCCAAGGTCGCGCAGGACCCCATCGTCGCCCTGCTGAACAAGCAGGACCAGCTCGACGACGACCCGCTCGCGAAGATCCTGGAAGACATCGCCAACAACCCCACGACGCCGGGCGAGGCCCTGCCGCCCGCGCCCTCGGTGCCCGGCCAGATCGCCGCGCCCAAGCCCCTGCCCACGCCCGAAACGCGGCCGGTGCCCCGCCCTGGCCGCCGCCGCACGCTGACCATTGCGCTGGACCCCGGCCATGGCGGCGAGGACCCCGGCGCCATCGGCGGTGGCGGCACGCGCGAAAAGGACATCGTGCTGCAGATCGCGCGCCGCCTGAAAGGGCGCATCGACGCCACGCCCGGCATGCGCGCCTACCTGACCCGCGACAACGACTTCTTCGTGCCGCTGCACGTGCGCGTGCAGAAGGCGCGCCGCGTGAAGGCCGATCTCTTCATCTCCATCCATGCCGACGCCTGGATCAAGCCCTCGGCGCGCGGCTCGTCGGTGTTCGCGCTGTCCGAACGCGGCGCCAGCAGCACCACGGCGCGCATGCTGGCCAACAAGGAAAACGCGGCCGACCTGATCGGCGGCGTGAACCTGGGCAGCCAGGACAAGCAGATCGCCAAGGTCCTGCTGGACCTGTCCACCACCGCGCAGATCAATGATTCGCTGAAAGTGGGCTCGGCCCTGCTCGACGAGATCAAGAACGTCAACCGCCTGCACAAGCCGCGCGTGGAACAGGCGGGCTTTGCCGTGCTGAAGGCGCCGGACATCCCGTCCATCCTGGTCGAGACCGCCTTCATCAGCAACCCTGGCGAAGAGCGCCTGCTGCGCGATCCGAACCACCAGGAAAAGCTGGCGTCGGCCATGATGACCGGCATCCGCCGCTACTTCGACGACAATCCGCCGCTGGCTTCGGTCGGTTAAAGGCGCGCCCGGCAACGTGTCGCCGCGCCGCCGGCCCGCCCGGGCCCGGCGGCTACAATCAGCCTTCCTGCTTTTTCTTGCGGCCCGCGCGCCTGTGCGCCACGGGCCCGCCGCCATTGCCCATGTCTGACCGCCGCGCCATTGCCGCCCTGCCCGACCTGCTGATCAGCCAGATCGCCGCGGGTGAAGTCATCGAGCGTCCCGCCTCGGTGCTGAAGGAGCTGCTGGAGAACGCCGTGGACTCCGGCGCGCGCGCCATCGAGGTGCGCCTGGAAGGCGGCGGCACCCTGCGCATCGCCGTCACCGATGACGGCTTCGGCATCCCCCCCGAGGAACTGCCGCTGGCGCTGGCCCGCCACGCCACCAGCAAGATCCGCGACCTGAACGAGCTGGAGTCCGTCGCCTCGATGGGCTTTCGTGGCGAGGCGCTGGCATCCATCGCCTCGGTCGCCCGCCTGACGCTGACCTCGCGGGTGCGCGGCGCGCCGAACGCCTGGCAGATCCGCGGCGGCGACCACGAAGCCGAGCCCGCCGCCGGCCCGCCCGGCACCACCGTCGACGTGCGCCAGTTGTTCGACAGCGTGCCGGCGCGCCGCAAGTTCCTGCGCTCGGAAGGGACGGAACTGGGCCACTGCCTGGACGCGCTGGAGCGCGTCGCGCTGGCGCAGCCGCACATCGCCTTCCGGCTGACGCACAACGAACGCGTGCAGCGCCACTGGCTGCCCGCCGATCCGCTGCAACGCATCCGCGACGTGCTGGGCGCCGAGTTCACCGAGCATGGCCTGCCGCTCATGGCCGACGTGGGGGCCGCCTCGCTGTCGGGCATGATCACGCGGCCCACCGCGGCGCGTGCGCGCGCCGACCGGCAGTACCTCTACGTGAACGGCCGCTTTGTACGGGACCGCACGGTGTCCCACGCCCTGCGCTCGGCCTATGCCGACGTGCTGCATGGCGACCGCCAGCCCGCCTATGTGCTGTTCCTGCAGGTGGACCCGGGCGCGGTGGATGTGAACGTGCATCCCGCCAAGCACGAGGTGCGCTTCCGCGACAGCGGCGCGGTCCATCGCTTCGTCCATCAGTCCGTCAGCCGGGTGCTGGCGCAGACGGGCGGCCAGCAGGCCGACGCGGCGGCAGGGACACCAGCCGAAGCTGCCGCGCCGGGCATCGCGCCACCGCCTGGAGAAGGCTGGGGCACCGCGCCTGTCCAGCAAGAGGCGAGCGGCATGGGCACGGCCTCTTCCGGCAACTGCCCCCCCCCGCGTCCGCACACGCAATCGGCCTTCCGCCTGCAGGAGAACGGCGCGGCCTACGGCGCCACGCGCGACTGGCAGTCCCTGTACCGGCCGCTGGCCGACGCCACGCCTGCCGCGCCCGCCCCGGCCTTTTCCCAGAACGCGACGCACGCCTTCGATCCCGCCGAGGACATGCCGCTGGGCATGGCGCTGGGCCAACTGCACGGCATCTACATCCTGGCGCAGAACCGCCGCGGCCTGGTGCTGGTGGACATGCACGCCGCGCACGAGCGCGTGGTCTACGAACAGCTGAAGCAGGCGCTGGACCAGCAGACGCTGCCGCGCCAGGACCTGCTGGTGCCCGTGGTCTTCAACGTGCATGAAAAGGACGTCGGCCTGGTCGAGGAACACGCCGAGCAGCTGGAGGCGCTGGGCTTCGTGCTGCGCCCGGCGGGGCCGGCCGCCATCGCGGTGCGCACCGTGCCCGCCATGCTGGCCAACGGCGACATCGAGACCATGGCGCGCGCGGTGCTGCGCGACCTGGGCGCCGTGGGCGTCTCGCAACTGCTGACCGAGCAGCGCAACCACCTGCTGTCCACCATGGCCTGCCACGGCTCGGTGCGCGCCAACCGGCGCCTGACGCTGGAAGAAATGAACGGGCTGCTGCGCCGCATGGAAGAGACCGAGCGCGCGGACCAGTGCAACCATGGCCGTCCCACCTGGACGCAGTGGTCCCTGTCCGACCTCGACAAGCTGTTCCTGCGCGGCCAATGAACACGCTGGTCCACGACGCGCCGGTCCTGTGCCTGACCGGCCCGACCGCGGCCGGCAAGAGCGCCGCCACGCTGGCCATCGCCGCGCGCTGGCCCGTGGAAATCATCAACGTGGATTCCGCCACGATCTATCGCGGCATGGATATCGGCACGGCCAAGCCCAACGCGGCCGAGCGCGCCGCCGTGCCGCAGCACCTGCTGGACATCCTCGACCCCTTGCAGTCCTATTCCGCCGCCGAGTTCCGGCAGGACGCGCTGCGGCTCATCGCCGCCATCCGCGCACGCGGACGCATCCCGCTGCTGGCGGGCGGCACGATGCTGTACTACAAGGCCTTGCGCGATGGCCTGGACGACCTGCCGCAAGCCGACGCCGCCGTGCGCGCCGAACTGGACGCCCGCGCGGCGCGCGAGGGCTGGCCTGCCCTGCACGCCGAGCTCGCGCGCATCGATCCCGTCACCGCCACGCGCCTGGCGCCCAACGACAGCCAGCGCATCCAGCGCGCGCTGGAAATCCACCGCCTGTCGGGACGACCCATGTCGGCCTTGCTGGGCCAGGCCCGTGCCGGGGATGCGCAGGCCATTGCCCTGCACGCCATCAGCCTGGAGCCGGATGACCGACTGGCGCTGCATGCGCGCATCGCGCAACGCTTCGACGCCATGCTGGCGGCGGGGCTGGCCGACGAGGTCCGGCGTCTGCGCGCGCGTGGCGACCTGCACACCGGCCTGCCTTCCGTGCGCTGCGTGGGATATCGCCAGCTATGGGCCTGGCTGGATGGCGAGGTCGATGCGGACACCGCGCGCGAGCAAGGCATCGCCGCCACGCGCCAGCTGGCCAAGCGCCAGCTGACGTGGCTGCGCGCGTGGCCGGGCCGCGACGTGATCGACTGCATGGCGCCCGAGGCCGCCGCGCGGGTGGTGGACCGCTGCGCGGCCCTCCTTCCGCCTGCCTGACCCAAACGCCGATCAGCGCAACGGCCCGTCAGCTCAGTTGCCTGCCAGCGTCTTGCCGTAGGCGGTGAGATCGACGTTGCCGCCGCTGATGAGAATACCCACGCGCTTGCCCTTGATGGGCAGCACCGGCTGCAGCGCGGCCGTGGCAGCCAGCGCGCCGGTGGGTTCCACCACCAGCTTCATGCGCTGCGCGAAGAAGCGCTGCGTGGCTTCCAGCTGCGCGTCCTGCACCGTGACGATGTCGCTGACCTTCTCGCGGATGATGCCGAACGTCAGCTGGCCCAGGTTGGTGGTCAGTGCGCCATCCGCAATCGACACCGGCGTCGGGATGCGCACGATCTCGCCGCTGCGGAACGAGCGCTGGCCGTCATTGCCCGCCTCGGGTTCGACGCCGATGACCTGGCAGCGCGGGCTCAGCGTGGCCGCCGACAGCGCGCTGCCCGACAGCAGGCCGCCGCCGCCCAGGCAGACGAACAGGTAGTCCAGCTCGCCCGTCTCCTGGAACAGTTCCATCGCCGCCGTGCCCTGCCCTTCGATCACGTCGGCGTGATCGAAGGGCGGAATCAGCACCATGCCGCTTTCCTCGCGCAGGCGGGTGGCCAACACTTCGCGGTCATCCTTGTAGCGGTCATAGGTGACCACCTTGCCGCCATAGCCTTCCGTGGCGGCGCGTTTGGCCGCGGGCGCGTCGTGCGGCATGATGATCGTGGCCTTCACGTCCAGCAGGCGCGCGGCCAGCGCGATGGCCTGGGCATGGTTGCCCGACGAGAACGTGAGCACGCCCGCGCGCCGTTCCCCGTCGCCCAGGTTCGCAATGGCGTTGTAGGCCCCGCGGAACTTGAAGGCGCCCATGCGCTGGAGGTTCTCGCACTTGAAGAACAGCGAGGCGCCCGTCAGGGCGTCGGCGGTGGCCGAGGTCATCACCGGCGTGCGGTGGGCGACGCCTTTCAGGACGCCCGCGGCGCGGACGACGTCATCATAGGTGGGCAGTGTCAGGCTCATGCAGGTTCCAGCGGTTACGGGTGGGTCGGACGTGGCAAGAAAAAAACACGGCGCCGCGACCCGAAGAGCGGCGCCAGGATTTCCGATGATAAACCCACGCAGCGCGCGGATGGCTGGTGTACGATGACTGTCCGTATATCCAGTTGTCATCATGGCTATCCAGTCCGACCCTCTCTCGACCCGCGCAGACGCCCCTCGCCTGGTGACGCCCGAGCCCGTCTCGCGCAACGAGGAGTCTGTCGAGCGGGCCTTGCGCCCGCGCATGCTGGATGAATACGTCGGCCAGCACCGCGTGCGCGAACAGCTGGAAATCTTCATCCAGGCCGCACGCCAGCGTGGCGAATCGCTGGACCACGTGCTGCTCTTCGGCCCGCCCGGCCTGGGCAAGACCACGCTGGCGCACATCGTCGCGCACGAAATGGGCGTGAACCTGCGCCAGACCTCGGGTCCCGTGCTGGAACGCCCGGGCGATCTCGCGGCGCTGCTCACCAACCTGGAAAAGAACGACGTTCTCTTCATCGACGAAATCCACCGCCTGTCGCCAGTGGTCGAGGAAATCCTCTATCCGGCACTGGAGGACTTCCAGATCGACATCCTCATCGGCGAAGGCCCCGCGGCGCGCAGCGTCAAGCTCGACCTGCAGCCCTTCACGCTGGTGGGCGCCACCACGCGCGCAGGCATGCTGACCAACCCGCTGCGCGACCGTTTCGGCATCGTGTCGCGGCTGGAGTTCTACTCGGCAGCCGACCTCACCCGCATCGCCTTGCGCAGCGCGGGCCTGTTGCAGGCCGTCATCACCGAGGACGGCGCTGCCGAAGTGGCGCGCCGCGCGCGGGGCACCCCCCGCATCGCCAACCGGCTGCTGCGCCGGGTGCGCGACTACGCCGAAGTCCGTGCCAACGGCGTCATCGACGCCAGCGTCGCCAGCGCGGCACTGGGCATGCTGGAAGTCGACCCGCAAGGCCTCGACCTCATGGACCGCAAGCTGCTGGAGGCCATCGTGCACAAGTTCGACGGCGGCCCCGTCGGCGTGGACAGCCTGGCCGCGGCCATCGGCGAAGAACGCGACACCATCGAGGACGTCATCGAGCCATACCTGATCCAGCACGGCTACCTGCAACGCACGCCACGCGGACGCATGGCCACGCAGACCACCTGGCGCCACCTGGGCCTGGCCGTCCCCGCCGGGTCGCAAGGCCCCGATCTCTTCAGCACCTGAGCCGCCCGGGCCGCGCGCTGGCCCCCTTACACTGAACGCTCAGGAGCCTGCGGCGAACGTGTCGCACTGGGCCACCTGGCCGCTGCTGTAACCGCGCTTGAACCACGCGACGCGCTGCGCGGAACTGCCGTGCGTGAAGGAGTCGGGCACGACCGTGCCCTGGTGCTTGCGCTGCAGGGTGTCGTCGCCCACCGCGCTGGCCGCGGCAATGCCTTCCTCGATATCGCCAGGCTCCAGGATGCCGCGCGCGGCATCGGCGTGATGCGCCCAGATGCCCGCATAGCAATCCGCCTGCAGTTCCAGCTTGACCGACAGCTGGTTGGCCTGCGTGGCCGACACCTGGCTGCGTTGCTGGTTGACGCGGCCCAGCGTGCCGAGCAGGTTCTGCACGTGGTGGCCCACCTCGTGCGCAATGACGTAGGCTCGCGCGAAATCGCCCGGGGCGTTCATCTGCGTCTCCATTTCCCGGAAGAAACCGAGATCGATGTAGACCTTGCGGTCGGCGGGGCAATAGAACGGCCCCATGGCCGACTGGCCGGTGCCGCAAGCCGTGGGCGTGGCGCCCCGGAACAGCACCAGCGTGGGCTCCTGGTAGCGGCCGTTGGTCTGCTGCGCGAACACCGCCTGCCAGGTGTCCTCGGTTTCGCCCAGCACACGGGTCACGAACTGGCCTTGCGGATCGTCGGCCGGCACCGACTGCGAGGGCGCCTGTTGCGGGGCGCCCTGCTGCTGTTGCGCCAGGTCCAGCACGATGTTGGGGTCGACGCCGAAATACATGGCCACCAACGCCAGCACGATGGCGCCGATGCCGATGCCGCCCTTGCCCACGCGTGGCCCGCCTGCACGGCGGTCCTCGACATTGCTGCTTCTGCGGGAATTGCCAAGCTTCATGGGGAAATGCTCCAGAGGGGGAAGTCCGCCGCGAGGCGGCTCAGAACGACGATCCCGGTTGCGTGAGGAACACCAGCTCCTCGTCGGTGCTGGGCCGGCCCAGCTGTGCGTTGCGATGCGGGAAGCGGCCGAAACGCGCGATCACGTCGCGATGCCGTTCGGCGTAATCCACATAGCCCTTGTACTCCTGCCCTCCCACGCGCGCCAGATCCTCGTAGAGCGACACGCAGCGGCGCTGCAGCACGAGATCTTCCGCATGCTCGAAAGGCAGGTAGGCGAACACGCGCTGCACCGGCCGCAGGGCCAGGTGCAGGCCGGTGGCGATCAGGCGCTGCGCCGCTGCCCGCGCCAGCGCATCGCCGCTGAACGCGCGCGCCGTGCCACGCCAGACATTGCGCGTGAACTGGTCCAGCAGCAGGATGCGCGCCAGCGTGCCCTCGGGATGCGCATCCCAGGCGCGCAGGCCGCCCGCGACGGCGGCTTCGATCTGCGCCCCGAAGCGAGAGAGGATGTCCGCGTCGAACGCCGCGCTCTTCTGGAACCAGGCCTGGCGCGGACGCAGGTGGCCGGGCTCGCAGGGCGCCAGAAACCAGAAATCCAGGACATCCTGCCAGTCGGGACGAGTCGTCATGCCTGCTCCTTGAGGAAATCGATGATGTGGCGGGGCGTGGCGGCTCAGGCCGCCTGCGCCACGCACTCCAGGATGTCGTCGCCGTAGGCTTCCAGCTTGCGCGCGCCCACGCCGCTGACGTGCCCCAGGTCTTCCAGGCTTTCGGGCCGCGCCAGCGCGATTTCACGCAAGGTGGCGTCGTGGAAGATGACATAGGCGGGCACCCCGTGATTGCGCGCGACATCGCCGCGCCAGGCGCGCAGGGACTCGAACAGGGCCTGGGCCTCGACGGGCAGGTCGGCGGCCGCCGGCTTGCTTCGCGGCGTGGCCGCCCGGTTGCGCGCCGCGGCGCGCTCGGACTCGCGACGCAACATCAGCGTGCGTTCGCCCTTGAGCACCGCGCGGCTGCCTTCGGTCAGCGCCAGCGTGCCATAGCCTTCGGTATCAACGGTGAGCAGGCCCTGGGCCAGCAGTTGCCGCAACACGCTGCGCCAGGCTGTGTCGGACAGGTCCGCGCCCACGCCGAAGACGCTCAGGGTTTCATGGCCGTGTTGCGCCGTGCGTTCGTTTTTTTTTCCGCGCAGGATGTCGATGATGTGGCCGGCGCCGTAACGCTGCCCGCGTTCTTTCCACAGGCGGTACACCGCCGACAGCACTTTCTGCGCGGCCACCGTGCCGTCCCAGGCCTGCGGGGGTTCAAGGCAGGTGTCGCAGTTGCCGCAAGGCGTGATCTGCTGCCCGAAATAGGCCAGCAGGCGCTGGCGCCGGCATTCCACGGTCTCGCACAGGCCCAGCATGGCGTCCAGTTGCGCCCCCAGGCGGCGGCGGAAGGCATCGTCGCCCGGCGAGTCGTCGATCATGCGGCGCTGCTGCACGACGTCCTGCAGGCCATAGGCCAGCCAGGCGTTGGCCGGCAGGCCATCGCGGCCGGCGCGGCCGGTTTCCTGGTAGTAGCCCTCGACCGACTTCGGCAGGTCGATGTGCGCCACGAAGCGCACGTCGGGCTTGTCGATGCCCATGCCGAAGGCGATGGTGGCGACCATGACGATGCCGTCTTCGCGCAGGAAGCGCGACTGGTTGGCCGCGCGCACCGGCGCGGGCAGGCCCGCGTGGTACGGCAAGGCCGAGATGCCCTGCGCGCTGAGATAGGCGGCGGTGTCTTCCACGCGGGAACGCGAGAGGCAATACACCACGCCGGCATCGCCCGCGTGTTCGGTGCGAAGGAAATCCAGCAACTGACGGCGCACGTCGTTCTTCTCGACGATGCGGTAGCGGATGTTGGGACGATCGAAGCTGGCGATGAAATGCCGCGCGTCGTCCAGCGCCAGGCGCTGCGCGATCTCGGTGCGCGTGACGTCGGTGGCCGTGGCCGTGAGGGCGATGCGCGGCACGTCGGGCCACTGCTCGTGCAGCATGGACAGCTGCAGGTACTCCGGACGGAAGTCGTGCCCCCATTGCGACACGCAGTGCGCCTCGTCGATGGCGAAAAGCGCGATGCGGCCGCGCTCGAGCAGCGACAGGCAGCGGTCGGTGACCAGGCGTTCGGGCGCGACGTACAGCAGGTCCAGCTCGCCCGCCAGGAAGGCCCGCTCCACCTCGCGGGTGGCATTCCAGTCCTGGGTGGAATTCAGGAAGGCCGCGCGCACGCCGAGTTCGGTCAGCGCGTCGACCTGGTCCTGCATGAGGGCGATGAGGGGCGACACCACGATGCCGGTGCCGGGCCGCACCAGGGCCGGCACCTGATAGCACAGGGACTTGCCGCCCCCCGTGGGCATGAGCACGAGGGCGTCGCCGCCATCGATGACCTGCTGGACGATGGCCTGCTGCTCGCCGCGAAAGGATTCATAGCCGAAGACCCGCTGCAGGACTTCCAGGGCACGGGTATCAGACATTGGAGGTAACGGGAGCAATCATGGCCGGCATTTTACGCGGCCCCCACTCCTAGCGCAGCAGGCTGCCGGACAAAATGTCCACGGGCATCGTCAACTGCATGCGCATGGCGTAGTCGCCCGACACGGCATCGCGGTCGGCCCCCAGCACGAATTTGGTGCGTGGCGTGAGATCCAGGCTGTGCTGGACCCCCAGGCGCTGCTCGGTGAACGCCCCCTGGTCGCGCAAGCCGTTGTAGGTGCCGCTGAACGTGCCGTAGCCGCCGCCCAGCGGTACGCCCGCGGTGACGATGTTGCGCTGGTTGGCACTGCCTGCCGGCCCGCTGGTGTAGCCCGCCAGGTCGCCATAGCCCTGCTCGGTGGCGATGGCGCGATAGCCCAGCTTGAAATAGTCGGTCAGGGTGACGTTGTAGCCCAGCTCGTAGCGCCAGCCCGCGCCGCTTTGCAACGATCCCTGCGTGGCGCCCGCCTGCACGGTGCCCCACTGCCCGGCCGAGTAGATGCCGCCCACGCCCATCACGGACATATCCGGCGCCCGCTGCAGCTGGCTTTCGACGGTGAAGTCCGGGGTCAGGCCGTAGCGCACTGCGCCCCCGCCCACCGAGGGGCCATACGTCAGGCCGCCGGACTTGGCGTTGGCGTCGGAGTAGTCGAGGCGGCCCACCGTCGAGGAGTAGCCCAGCCTGCCTTCGGGCATCACGCTGTTCGCCGCGCCGCTCCAGTTCGCCAATTGCACCCCGCCAATATTCGCGGCGGAGCCCCAGCGCGGCACGTTGGATTTCACGCTGCCCACGCTGAGCGCCGGGCCGCCCGCCTGGCGGTAGACCAAGCCGCGCTGGGCATAGCGCATGCCGGAAAGACTGGCGACCGGCGCGAAACGGCGCGCCGTCTGCTCGGGCGAGCCCACCACGTCCACGGCGGCATTGCCGTCCAGGTCGTAGGCAACGTGGTAATCCCAGTCATACTGCGGCCCGAAGTCCTGGATGTCGGAGTGCGGCGGGGTGACGAGCTGCGTCGAGCCGTCTTCCTGGGTGAGGATGACGGGCGGCGGCAGCGGCGCCAGGGGGGCGGACTGGAAGTCCGAGGGTGGCGGCCGCACCGAGAAGACCTGGGCGGGCGACAGCGCTGAAATGCCCGATGGGGCATCGGCCGTGCCATACGCAGTGTCCGGGTCCAGGTAGTAGGGCTGTGCGGCAGCCGGCGCCTGTATCGCCACGAGGCAGGCGGCTGCGCACCACGCACGCCTGTCGATCCAGTACCAGAAATTCCGCCGCATTCGAATATTCTAGGATTTCCGATCCGCCCCAGGCTAGCGCAGTTGCATTTCAGGCCGTTACATGCGGCTTGCCGCCCTGCCGCCGTCAGGCGACACTCCCCGCCATGGAATCCTCTCGCATCAAGCTGCTGGTGGTCGACGACGACCCCGCCCTGCGCCAGTTGCTGGCCGACTACCTCAATCGGCACGGCTACGACACCCTGCTCGCGCCCGACGCCACCGACCTGGCCACGCGCATCGCGCGCTACGCCCCCGACCTGCTCGTGCTCGACCGCATGCTGCCGGGCGGCGACGGGGCGGATGCCTGCCGGCGCCTGCGCGAGCAGGGCGAGGACATCCCGGTCGTGCTGCTGACCGCGCGCGACGAAACGGTCGACCGCATCATCGGCCTGGAGGCCGGCGCCGACGACTACCTGGGCAAGCCCTTCGATCCGCGTGAACTGCTGGCCCGCATCGAAGCCGTCCTGCGCCGCAAGAGCGGCCCCTCTGCGCTGACCAAGGACGCTCCCGTCCCCTTCGGCCCCTTCATCTTCGACCCCGTCACGCGCCAACTGACCCGCGACGGCGAGGTCGTGCGCCTGACCGGCGGCGAAATCAACCTGCTGGAAGCGCTGGTGCGCAACGCCGGCAAGCCGCTCTCGCGCGAGCGCCTGCTGGCCCTGGCGCGCGACGACGACGCGGGCGAACGCAATGACCGCGCCATCGACATCGCCATCCTGCGCCTGCGCCGCGCCATCGAGGACGACCCCAAGCAGCCGCGCTGGATCCAGACCGTCTGGGGCATCGGCTACCGCTTCGCGCCATGAGCGGCACGCGGCCACCCGAAGGCGCCACGCCCCCTGCCGCCAGCCCTGCCAAGCCCACGTCCCGGCTCCGCCTGCTGCTCACGGCACTGCTGCCACGCACGCTGCACGCCCGCCTCATCACCCTGGTGCTGGGCACCGTCCTGCTGGCCCAGGCCGCCACGCTGGCCAGCATCTCGCACTACCAGCGCCACTACCTGGACGCCGTGGCGGTGGACCTCATCGCCACCACGATCCGCACGCTGCAGGCCTCGGTGGGCATCGTCCCGCCCGAGCACCGCGTGGAATTCGTCAAGCGCGCCTCCCAGAACCAGTGGCGCTTGTGGTCGCGCCGCCTGCCCGCCGACGCCAAGCTGCAACGGCGCGAGCGCGACGGCCGCCCGCCCCCGCCTCCGCCCTGGTGGGACCGCGGCCATGACGACATCCGCCGCAGCCTGCGCAGCCTGGTCGACCGCCTGAACAGCCACCTGGGCGAGGACACCCGCGTGGCGCTGTCGCGCGGCCCGCGCCCGCAGCTTTTCATTTCGCTATCCACCCAGTTCAACCAGCTGGACCCCGCCGACAGCGAGTGGCTGGTCATCCCGCTGGACCGCATCGACCCGCCGGTGTCGGGACCGCTCTATGCCGTCTGGTTCGGGGGCCTCGGCCTGGTGCTGCTGGTCGCGGTGGGCTTCTCGTGGCACATCTCGCGCCCCATCACCCGCCTCGCCCAGGCCGCCGACCAGTTGGCGGCAGGCCAGCCCAGCCGGGTCAAGCCCTCGGGTCCGCAGGAAACCCAGGTACTGGGCGAACGCTTCAACGCCATGCTGGACGCGCTGGCCGAATCGGAAAGCGTGCGCCGCACGCTGCTGGCCGGCCTGCCCCACGACCTGAAAGGCCCGCTGTCGCGGATGTGGCTGCGCATCGAGATGGCCGAGGACCCGGCGCTGAAGGACGGCCTGCGCAAGGACCTGAAGGACATGCAGGGCATGGTCGACCAGTTCATCGGCTTCGTGCGCGGCACCGACCCCGGCACCTACCGCTACACGGACTGGGTCATCAACGACTGGCTGACAGAACGCGTCGGCGCCTGGGAAGGCAGCGGCGCCGCCGTGACGCTGACCGACCACACCGCCACGCCGCTGACAGTGCACGCGGACGCCGCGGCGCTGGAGCGCCTGCTGGACAACCTGGTCGGCAACGCGCTGCACCACGGCGCGCCGCCCGTGGACGTGGCGCTGCGACGCCAGGGCCAATGGCTATGCCTGAGCGTGTCCGACCACGGCAGCGGCATCCCCCCCGACCGCCGCGAAGACGCCCGCCGCCCCTTCAGCCGCCTGGACGACGCCCGCACCCGCACCGGCAACGTCGGGTTGGGGCTGGCGCTGGTGGATGCGATTGCGCGGGCGCACGATGGACGGATGTCGCTGGAGGAGGCGGAGAGCGGGGGGCTTCGGGTGGAAGTGTGGCTGCCGATACAGTCGGTCGCTGGCGAGGGTGGACGGGTGGGGTGATAGTGAGGTCGTGGACCGCTTCGTTGACGGCCGCCGAGGGTGGTCGTGCCGTCGGCCGCCTGCCGCGTGGTGGGGCGCCCACAGCGCCCCGCCCCCGCAGAAGGCGCCCGCCGTCCCGCCCACCCTCGACGTCCTGCAATGTTGTGTTCTGGACCTTGGGTAGCCACCGGAGTCCTGCTCGCATTCTTGTCCTGCGCTCGCTGCCCGCCCGAAGATCTCGGCTTGCCGCTGACCGGAGGGCGCCCACAGCGCCCTCCGGTCAGCATTCGGAAAAGCAATAGGGCAGCTAGTGAGAGAGTGGGGGCGGGAGTTGGAGGGGGTTAGCAGCGCGCTTCGGGCCACGGGCGCCGCTTGGCGGCATTACCTGCTTGGGGCGGCTGCTCCACCATCCGCATGGGGCGGCCGAAGCCGCCAGGCTCATCAATTTCTCGGTGCCTCTGCCCGCGCAAGACTCCCGCCATTCAGCCACGACAATGGAGCAACGCCTCCAAGCAGACAACGCAGCCTGACGGGGGCCTCCGCCCGAAGCGCGATGCTACCCACCTCCACTCCCCTTCCCCCCTCTCTCAAAAGCTGCCCTTTTGCTTTTCCAAATGCTCACCAATGGGCGCTGTGGGCGCCCATTGGTGAGCGGCAAGCCGAGATCTTCGGGCAGGCAGCGAGCGGGGAGGAGAATGCGAGCAGGACTCCGGTGGCCGACTCCGGTGCAAACCACCCAATTGCAGGACGTCGAGGGTGGGCGGGACGGCGGGCGCCTTCTGCGGGGGGCGGGGCGCTGTGGGCGCCCCACCCCGCGGCAGGCGGCCGACGGCACGACCACCCTCGACGGCCGTCAACCTAGCGGTGCATAAGCCGTCAACCTAGCGGTCTACAGCACCCAAAACAAAAACTCAGCTACCCGACCCAGCCCAAGAATCCCGCAGCGTCGTCACCCGATTCAGCACAGGCCGCTCGGCAGTCGACAACTCCCGATCCGCAGTGAAATACCCCAGGCGCTCGAACTGCCACGTCGCACCCGCCTCAGCGACGGTCCCCGGTTCCAGCAGGCCTTGCACCACCTGGATCGAGTTCGGGTTCAAGGCATCGAGGAAATTCTTCTCGCCGGCGTCCGGATGCGGATCGGCGAACAGGCGGTCGTACAGGCGGATCTCGGCCGGCACCGCGTGCGCGGCGCTGATCCAGGTGATGTTGCCCTTGACCTTCACGCTGTCGGCCCCGGGGGTGCCGCTCTTGGTGTCGGGCAGGTATTCGGCGTGGACTTCCACCACCTTTCCGGCCTCGTCCTTGACGAAGCCCGTGCAGGTCACGACGTAGCCGTACTTCAGGCGCACCGAGTTGCCCGGGAACAGACGGAAGTACTTCTTCGGCGGCTCTTCGCGGAAGTCGTCACGCTCGATCCACAGTTCGCGCGACAACGGGAATTCGCGCACGCCGGCTGACGGGTCGTGCGGATTGCGCGGCGCCGTGCAGGCCTCGGTCTGGCCTGCCGGATAGTTCGTGATGACGAGCTTCAGCGGATCCAGCACCGCCACCGTGCGCGGCGCGATCGGGTCGAGGTCGTCGCGCACGGCCTGTTCGAGCAGGCTGTAGTCGATGCGCGAATCGGACTTCGACACGCCGGTGCGGTCGCAGAACAGGCGGATCGAGGCGGGCGTGTAGCCACGGCGGCGCAGGCCGAACAGCGTGGGCATGCGCGGATCGTCCCAGCCGTCGACATGGCCTTCCTGCACCAGTTGCAGCAGCTTGCGCTTGCTGGTCACGATGTAGCTCAGGTTCAGGCGGGCGAACTCGTACTGGTGCGGCAGCGGCTGCGCCAGCTTGCCCAGCTCAGCCAGGCGGGCCAGGATCCAGTCGTAATAGGGACGCTGGTCTTCGAACTCCAGCGTGCAGATGCTGTGCGTGATGCCTTCCAGCGCGTCCTCGACCGGATGCGCCCAGGAGTACAGGGGATAGATGCACCAGTCATTGCCGGTGCGGTGGTGCGTGGCGTGGCGCACGCGGTACATGATCGGGTCGCGCAGGTTCATGTTGGGCGACGCCATGTCGATCTTGGCGCGCAGCACCATGCTGCCATCGGGGAACTTGCCGTCGCGCATGTCGCGCAGGCGCGCCAGCGACTCCTCGGCCGGACGATCGCGCCAGGGCGAATCGACGCCCGGCTCGGTCAGCGTGCCACGGTTGGCGCGGGTCTGCTCCGCGCTCTGTTCGTCGACGTAGGCGTGGCCGGCCAGCACCAGCGCCTCGGCGAACTCGAACATGTAGGTGAAGTAGTCGCTGGCGAAATACAGATGGTCCTTGCCCTGGGCATGCCAGTCGAAGCCCAGCCATTGCACGGCCTCGGCGATGGCGTCGACGTACTCCTGCTCTTCCTTCTCGGGATTGGTGTCGTCGAAACGCAGGTGGCAGATGCCGCCGTAGTCACGCGCCAGGCCGAAGTTCACGCAGATGCTCTTGGCGTGGCCGATATGCAGGTAGCCGTTGGGCTCCGGCGGAAAGCGCGTGCGGATGCGGGCCACGTCGGGCTCGCCCTGCGCCTGCACGGATGCCGGGCCAGGCGTGCCCGCCCATCGCCGTTGGGCATGACGACCCTGGGCCAGGTCGGCCTCGATGATCTGGCGCAGGAAATTGGTGGCGGGTGCGGCTGGCGTAGCGATGCTCATCGGGAGGGAAATGGAATACGGGAATATCGGGGAATCGCCAATTTTGCCACGGCTTGGCGCCGGGCCTGTTATTCTCGCTGCGCACCGGGCCCGGCGGCAGCAATCCGACGCCCGCAGACGAGAACAATGCCCCACAGTCCATGGACATTTCCCCCCTCGCGTTGGCACGCACGCATTTCCTCCTCAGTCTTGGATTCCACATGCTCTTCCTGGCCATCGCCCTGGCGCTGGCCTGGGTGCTGTTCGGCCTGAAAGTGCGCGCCCGCGTCTCGGGCGACGCCGGGTGGACCGCGGCCTATCGCTTCTGGGTCCGCTTCTTCGCCCTGGCTTTCGTGCTGGCGCAGGTGTCCGCGCTGCCCCTGCTGTTCCAACTGGGCGGACTGTGGCCGGTCATGATGGAGCGGGTCGGCAATGTCATCGGCCCCCTGCTGGGCTTCGCCGTGGTCACGGTCTTCGTCGTGAAGTCCTGCTTCCTGGGCGTGATGCTGTTCGGCCAGCGCCGCGTGTCCGACCTCGCCCACACGCTGGCCGTGCTGATGGTCGCCGCGGGCCTGCTGCTGGAAGTCTTCTGGGTGGTCTCCCTGATTTCCTGGACCCACACCCCCGCTGGCGCCTTGCTGCTGGATGGCCGCTACATCGTCACGGACTGGCGCGCCGCCGTGCTGAACGTCTCGCAGCCCTGGCTGCTGGCCTCGGCCGTGCTCGGCGCGGCGCTGGTCGTCTCCTTCATGATGATGGGCGTGACCGCCTGGCAGGCGCTGTCCCGCCCGCTCGTGCCCGGCGAGAAGATGGCGTTCCGCTGCGGCCTGTGGTTGGCCTGCGTCGCCCTGGTCCTGCAGGTCGCGGCCGGCGTGGGCACGGCGCGCATGATCGCCGCCGAACAACCCGCCAAGGCCGCCGCAGCCGCCGGCTACTGGCACACCGGCGAGGTGCCGCGCTGGGTCCTGTTCGGCTGGCCCGACGCGCGCGAGCAGCGCAACCACGCCGAAGTGGCGCTGGGCAGCCTGTCGCCGCGCTGGCTGGGCGTCACCGCCGACGGCAAGCCGCAAGGCCTGGACAAGGTCTCCGGCATGCAGCCGCCCGTGCCCGGCGTCTTCTGGTCCTTCCGCATCATGATGGCCGCGGGCATCCTGATGTGCCTCGTCGCCTTCATCACCCTGCTCAGGCTGCTCCGCCGCCGCCTGGACCCGTCCACGCTGTCGCGCTTCTGGCTGCGCGTGCTGATCGGCGCGGCGCCGCTGGGGGCCATCGCCTGCGTGGCAGGCTGGATGTTCTCCGAACTGGGACGCCAGCCGTATGCCGTCTACAGCACCGTGACGATGTCCGAGGTCGTGGGCACGACGCGCGCCAGCATCCTGGGGTGGTCGCTGGCCGGCCATGTCCTGCTCTACGCCGGCTTCCTGCTGGCCTTCTGCCGCATGCTGTTCCACGCGGCGCGCTACGGCGTGGTGCCGGTGCGCCGTCCGGGAGCGCGCGCATGAGCATGATCGACCTGCTTGCCGCCTCGATGGGCCTGAACGTCGATGATCCGACGTTCTGGATGCCGCTGGCCTTCATGGGCATCTTCTTCGCGCTGCTCGTCGCCGGCACCCTGCTCGACGGGATCGACCTGGGCGTGGGCATGCTGCTGGTGGCCGCGCCCGGTGACCTGCGCAGCCGCTTGATGGTGATGCTCAGCCCCTGGCGCGACGCCAACGAATTCTGGCTGCTGCTGGGCGCCGGCCTGTGCGCGGCGGCCTTCCCCTTCGCCTGGGGCGTGATCGCCGGCGAGCTGGTGCTGCCGCTTGCCCTGCTGTCACTGGGCGCCATGCTGCGCAGCGTGTCCTTCGAGTTCCGCACCCGCGCCAATGCGGCCATGCGTCCACGCTGGGTCGCCGGCTTCTGGCTGGGCTCGGTGATCACGGCGTTCTCGCACGGCCTGCTGCTGGGCCGCGTGGCCACCGGCTACCAGCACAGCGTGGCGCATGCCTGGTTCGACGTGTTCGTGGGCCTGTGCACGGTGGCCGCCTACCTGGTGCTGGGCGCCAGCTGGCTGATCATGCGGGTGGACGGACCGTTGCGGCAGATGGCGGTGAAAGGCGCCCGCCATGCGATCCGCTGGACCGCCGCGGGCATGGTGGCGGTGTCGGTAGCGCTGGGCCTGGCCAACTCGGGCATTTTCTACAAATGGGGCAATGTGTCCGACCTGACGGTGGCGGTGCCGATGTGGTCGGTGATGCTGTTCTGCTTCGTGCTGATGGAAGTGCTGCTCAGCCGCCTCGCCCGTCCCGACCAGGTCGCCTGGACCGCCCTGCCCTTCGTGCTGTGCCTGATCCTGTTCGCCCTGATGCTGTGCGGCCTGGCCTACAGCCTCTTCCCCTACCTGATCCTGGACAACCTGACGCTCTGGGACGGCGCGGCGGACGTGTCGTCCTTGCGGCTGGTGCTGGCGGCAACGGTCGTGGCCGTGCCGGTCATGCTGGTATTCAACCTGCTGGGGTATCGGACGCTGTTCGGCCAGGAGAAGGCGCCTACCGGGGTGGTGGTGCCTGGGGGGAAGAGTCAGTTGCCGGTCGTGGTGGTGGCTGCTGAAGGTGAGCAGCGTACTGCGGGGTAGGTTGGTGCTGGGGTTCGGTGGTTTCGTAGATCGCTAGGTTGACTGCTGTGGACCGCTGGGTTGACGGTCGTGCACCCGCTTGGTTGACGGCTGTGGACCGCTAGGTTGACGGTTTGTGCACCGCTGTGCACCGCCAGGTTGACGGCCGCCGAGGGTGGTCGTGCCGTCGGTCGCCTGCCGCGTGGTGGGGCGCCCACAGCGCCCCGCCCCCCGCAGAAGGCGCCCGCCGTCCCGCCCACCCTCGACGTCCTGCATTTGAGTGGTGTGTACCGGAGTCAGTCACCGGAGTCCTGCTCGCATTCTTGCGCTGCGCCCGCTGCCTGCCCGAAGATCTCGGCTTGCCGCTCAGCAATGGGCGCCCACAGCGCCCATTGCTGAGCATTCGGAAAAGCAAAAGGGGCAGCTTTTGGGAGAGGGGGGAAGGGGAGTGGAGGTGGGTGGCATCGCGCTTCGGGCGGGGGCCCCCGTCAGACTGCGTTGTCTGCTTGGAAGCGTTGTTCCGTCATCGTGACTGAATGACGGCTGTCTTGCGCGTGCAGAGGCGCCGAGACGCATTGATGAGCCTGGCGGCTTCGGTGGCCCCATGCGGATGGTGGAGCAGCCGCCCCAAGCAGATAATGCCGCCAAGCGGCGCCCGTAGTCCGAAGCGCGCTGCCTCCCCCCTCCACCTTTCGCCCCCACTCTCTCAAAAGCTGCCCCATTGCTTTTCCGAATGCTGCCCGGTGGGCGCCCGCCGGTCAGCGGCAAGCCGAGATCTTCGGGCGGGCAGCGAACGAAACGCAAGAATGCGAGCAGGACTAAGGTGGCTGCCCAAGGTCCAAAACACTCAACCGCAGGACGTCGAGGGTGGGCGGGACGGCGGGCGCCTTCTGCGGGGGGCGGGGCGCTGTGGGCGCCCCACCACGCGGCAGGCGACCGACGGCACGACCACACTCGGCGGCCGTCAACCCAGCGGTGCATAAGCCGTCAACCCAGCGGTGCACAGCCGTCAACCCAGCGGGTACACGACCGTAAACGAAGCGCTGCATGGCCCAACAATCAACTCCAACACCCGTCCCCCAGCGCTATTCCCAAGAAGAAAACAACCGAACCAAGCTCCCTCCATCCACAGCGCCCAACCGTTTACACTGCGTCTTTCGAATTGTTAGTGTGACGGTTAGCCTTGGCTGATACCTCTTCCTCCCCGGCCGCGCCCAAACTGGCGTTGGATTTCAAAAGCGCCAATCTCTATGCCGTGCGGGTCGTGCTGCACAGCGCCGATACCGATGCCCTGGTGGCCGCGCTGGCCCAGCGCATGACGGATGCCGGCAGTTTCTTCCAGAACGAGCCTGTCGTGCTGGACGCCAGCCGCCTTGACACCGAGATCGACTGGCCGCGCCTGCTGGATGCCTTGCGCGAGCATGATCTGCCTGCCATCGGCGTGGTGGCGGAAGGCGCCAACCTGGCGGCCGCACGCGCGGCGGGCCTGACGCCCGTGGAACTGGCCGCGCCGCCCGTGCGGCCCCAGCCCACTGCCGCCGCCGACAACGCGCCGGCCCCGGCGCTGGCGACCGAGGCGGCGGAAGTGGTTGCCACGCCTGCGCCTGCCCAGGGTGCGCCCGTGGAGACGCCTGCGCAGGCCCCTGCCCCCGCCGTCGTGCCGCAGGCCGCACCGGCCGCCATGGTGGTCACCCGCCCGCTGCGTTCCGGCCAGCGCGTCTATGCCCGCCACACCGACCTGATCGTGGTCGGCATGGTCAGCCAGGGCGCCGAGGTCATTGCCGACGGCAACATCCACATCTACGGTCCCTTGCGCGGCAAGGCCATGGCCGGCGCGCGGGGCGATGCCTCGGCGCGCATCTTCACCACGCAGCTCGACGCCGAACTGCTGGCCATCGCGGGCGTGTACCGCGTCGTGGAAGACCGCCTGCCCGCCACGCTGCACAACCGGCCGGTGGCCATCAGCCTGGATGGCGAATCCTTGAACATCACGCCGCTCTCGGCCTGACGGCCGCCGACGGGCGCGCCAGCGGGCCGCCGCGGTCGCTGGCGCGGGACAAGCCTCGCGACGCCACGTTTACCTACAACTGGTAATCAGCGTTTACGAGGCATTTTGCTTTACGATACTGCGGTTTAACGAAAACACGGACATAAGGTTTACGCGTCATGACACGTATTGTGGTGGTGACTTCCGGCAAGGGCGGCGTGGGCAAGACCACGAGCAGCGCGAGCTTCTCTTCAGGCCTGGCCATGCGCGGTCACAAGACTGCGGTCATCGACTTCGACGTCGGCCTGCGCAATCTCGATCTCATCATGGGCTGCGAGCGCAGGGTCGTGTATGACTTCGTCAACGTGATCCAGGGCGAGGCCACGCTCAAGCAGGCGCTCATCAAGGACAAGCAGCTGGACAATCTGTTCATCCTGCCCGCGTCCCAGACGCGCGACAAGGATGCGCTGACGCAGGAAGGCGTCGGCAAGGTGCTGGAAGACCTGAAGGAAATGGGCTTCGAGTACATCGTCTGCGACTCGCCCGCCGGCATCGAGACGGGCGCCCTGCTGGCCGCCTATTACGCCGACGACGCGCTCGTGGTCACCAACCCGGAAGTCTCGTCGGTGCGTGACTCCGACCGCATCCTGGGCATCCTGGCCGCCAAGTCGCGCCGCGCGATCGAGGGCGACGAGCCGGTCAAGGAGTTCCTGCTGCTCACCCGCTACAACCCGAAGCGCGTGGCCGACGGCGAAATGCTGTCGCGCCAGGACATCGAAGACATCCTGCGCATCAAGCTGATCGGGGTCGTGCCGGAATCGGAAGACGTGCTGCAAGCCTCGAACCAGGGCCTGCCCGCCATCCACCTGAAGGAGACGGACGTGTCGCAGGCCTACCAGGACGTGGTTGCCCGCTACCTGGGCGAGGACAAGGCCCTGCGCTTCACCGAATACGAAAAACCCGGCCTCCTCAAGCGCCTGTTTGGAGGAAAGTAACTGATGTCTCTCCTGTCTTTCCTGCTCGGACAAAAGAAGCCCTCGGCCAACGTGGCCAAGGAACGCCTGCAGATCATCCTGGCGCATGAGCGCACCGGCCGGGACGCGCCCAACTACCTGCCGCAATTGCAGCAGGAACTGATCGCCGTGATCTCCAAGTACATCAAGATCAATCCCGACGACATCAAGGTCAATGTCGAGCGTCAAGATTCGCTCGACATCCTCGAGGTCAAGATCGAGATGCCGCAACCTGACTGAACATGGACAAGGGCCGTCCCCGCCCCACGCGGGGCGGCCCTTTCCAGGACGCCTTGCGCGACCTGGGACAGGACGGCAAAAGGCCGGGTGCAATGAACTGACCCCCAGAAGTTGGACAGTTTAAAAGTCTAGGCGGCCAAGGCCTGGGTCCGGTATTGCACCGGGCTCAGGCCTTTGAGTTTGAGCCGGATGCGTTGGTGGTTGTAGTAGTGGA
>CAADIZ010000051.1_pt1 | contig 22364 bp, 21 predicted proteins | sample 2381461 | NCBI WGS metagenome assembly CAADIZ01 (sample SAMEA5147531, study PRJEB30075) | plant metagenome | biome: Evergreen rainforest; feature: Forest; material: Leaf | place: Madagascar | collected 2016-11
ACGGCATCCCAGCGAACAATACCGCCGTGTTCAACGTACTGCAGGACCACGGCATGGTGCTGCCCGCTGCAGACGGCAAGGCAATCTGGCGCGCAACCATCAGCAGCGACAGCGGCTGGTCGCACAGCTTCACGCTGCTGCGCCTGGCGCCTGCCCTGGTCTGGGAATCCGGGGAGCGCCCCGAACCCTTTGCCGGCACCGTAGCACTCGAAGCCACACCTGCCGACGCGGATGCCGACGCCCAGGTGGAAGCGTCGGTAGCCACCACCCAGCCTGCGACTGCGCCGGAAGAGATTGCATCGGCCCCGATCAACCCGCCCCAAGGGCCGCCCAGTAAGGGGACCGGCATTCCGGACGCGATGGAGGACATGCTGGCCATGGTCAGTGGTAGCGCACGTACGCCCCCGATGGTGCTGGAAGAAGAGGTTCCTGATGCCGTACCGCCATCACCGCCCGAGGCAGAAGTGCTGATCTCCCGGCAAACCGTTCCAGCCACCGCTCCCTCGGCTGAAGCCGCCCCCAGCCCACCGGCATCCGCGGCGCCGCAACCCTCGGGAGAACACTTCATGGCATGGCTGCGGGCCGGTATTGCCGCGCGCCGGCTCATCATCAACGACGCCAAGGCACTGGTACATACTGTGAGCGATACTGCGTACTTGATCAGCCCCGGCGTTTTCCAGCGTTACGCTCAGGAACATCCACAGGTAGGCACGATCGCCAGACAGGAGGACCAGCAAGATTGGCAGTGGGTGCAAAAGCGCTTCGAGCGGCTGCAAGTGCACCGCAAACATGCCAGCGGCCTGAACATCTGGACCTGCGACGTCACAGGTCCGAGGAAGTCACGCCGATTACATGGCTATCTGCTTCTGGACCCAGGTCAACTCTTCGCCGAAATCCCGCCCAACAATCCCTATCTCCGAACGCTCTAACGAAGGTGTGAATCAAGCGACGCATGGCTCATTGCGTCATATCCGCGACTATCTCTTCCAACCCATTCCGACTCGCCACCTACATCTGCCACAAGATGCCAGCCAACGTCGCCAGTTCGCCTCGCGAGACATCGTTCAGATCCGACGCCGGCGCGATCAATTCAATCACGGCCGAATGGGCGCGAGCCGCTTCGTCGCGACCGATGTACCCGTCGTTACGCAGCGTTCTGAGCGAGAAAAACAGACTGGCGAGCGCACTCCTACTGGCGACACGCTCCTGGTCGGATATGCCCAACAATTCATGTAGAGCCTGTAGGGCATCGACGACATGATTAGACCTATCCAACGCATCAAGCGCGCGGTCCCGATGGTTCAATCTCGATCTTGCGGCCCGAGAAGTAGCGGACGTGATCATGGCTGCGGTCCTCTGGATTCGAGTTACCGCCATCCCGCTGTCAAACAAGGTGGCGGACGGAGCGCGGTTGACAGACCGGCCAGAGGACCGGCGGGCCTTTCGGCCCCCGCGCACCGCCCGCCATGGAACTGACCGGCATGTCCCCCGCCCGACGCGGGACAACAAAAAACGCCTTCATCGGGCGATGGGCGCTCGTGCGCCTCTGGTTACGGGCTGTCCCCCCGGTCGCCGGATTGGCGGCGACGGCGCGAAGGTAGCGCATCGTTGGAAGCGGCGCAACACGGCATGAAACATTGACGACCATGCGCGCCGCCGACTGCGCGGGAGTTGACCGATGGATAACGCTAGTCAGGATGCGGCATCCCCTACAGGGTCACACGCCCGAGTAGAAGGCATGAATACATGCCTACGCGTAATGACCTTGCGACTAAACGAATCGAATTTCATTGATGGCATGCACAGAATTCGGTGCAAGAAAGCGCAGTGTATAGAGCACGAAGCGGTATTACCGCTCGACTTATTGATCCCTTCATAGGCGATTTCCCCATGTCCCGCCGACAGGAAAACAATCCCGGCCACATTCGCCTGCATCGATCTCCTACCGGTCGTAATTCCTACATGCACCTGTCGTGTTGTTGCGGTCTGCTTAGCGCATAGAGTGCCCACGATCGCGTACCCGTCGTGGGCTGTGCTTCCCCCAGGCACAGAGGCATCCCATGGACACTGCCGTCTCCATCATCGGCGCGGGCCACTGCGGCTGCGCGTTCGCCGCTGACCTCCTTGATCGCGGCATCCGCGTGCTGCTGCACGCTGACCCGGCGCACAGCCAAGTCCTGCGCGCCATCCAGACCCAGGGCAGCCTGCGGGCCGCGGCGAGAATCGAAGGCGACTTCCACCCCGTGCTCAGCATGGAAATCGAAGACGCTGTCCGCTTCTCCAAGACTCTCGTCGTTACCCTGCCCGCCTATGCCCATGACGGTGTAATAGCGGCGCTCTCCCAGCACGACCTCAGCAATCATGTCGTCGTGTGCATCACGGGCAATTTCTTCGGCGCCGTCGCCAGGCGTGCGCTCAACGCTGCAGCGATTGTCGAAACCAGTTCCGCTCCCTATGCCTCCCGCGTCGAGGGGGCCACGGTGAAGGTCATGGGCGTGAAGGCCGAACTGCCGATCGCACCGGTCTCTCCCATCGCGGATGCGACGATACGCGAGGGCATCACCCAGCTCTTCTCGATGCCATTGATCTGGCACCGCAACGTGTTGGAGATCGGTTTTTCCTGCATCACGGCCGTCATCCATCCGGCCCCGGCATTGATGAATGCAGGTTGGATCGAATCGACGGGCGGCGACTTTTTCTTCTATCGCCAAGGCATGTCCCGTGCGGTGGTGGACGTCATGGAAGGCGTCGACCGGGAACGGCTGTCGATCGCCGAGCGGTACGGCTTCGCGCTGCCCTCCACGCTTGCGCTCATGAACGCCTACTACCATGCCCGCTTCACCAGCCTGGCGGACTTCGCCCGCCACAGCACCGAGCACAACCACACGAAGATGACCCCGGCAAGCCTGCGGCACCGGTTCATCGCCCAGGATGTCCCGTATGTCCTCGTGCCCTGGTACGAACTCGGCCGCAAGGCCGGCATCGAGGCCCGGACCATCCAGTCGCTGATCCAGCTAGCATCACTGGTCCACAACGAGAACTACCTGGAGACCGGGCGGACGCTGCGCAAGCTGGGCCTCCAGCAGTTGGACCGGGAGGGCATCCTGGCCGCCGCCGGCGACAGCCAGCGGGCACAGCCCCTTCGGCATGCCGGCTACGCGACGGCGCATTGCTGAGGATGCTGCGTCATGCGCGCGAAAGCACCCCAGGCGGTCCCACGGCCCGATCCCGCTTCGGCGCTGCGCGCGATCACATACAAGCTCGTCTCGGCCATCGTCCTGGCCTGCATGTTCGCGCTGATCAAGTCGCTGGGTAGCCGGTATCCCATCGGCGAGATCGTCTTTGCGCGCAATGTGTTTGCTTTGCTGCCGATCCTGTGGCTGCTGCACCGCACCCGCCAATGGAAGGCGCTCAGGACGGCCCAACCGCTGGCGCACCTGCAGCGCTCGCTCGCCGGAACCGTCTCGCTGTTTCTCAGCTTCGGCGCCGTGACGATGCTGCCGCTGTCCACGGCCACTGCACTGACCTACGCCGCACCCCTGTTCATCACGGCCCTCTCGGTGCCGATGCTCGGCGAGCGCGTTCCGCCAACCCGCTGGCTGGCCGTGCTGGTGGACTTCGCAGGGGTGCTGATCCTCGTCCGGCCCGACGTGAGCGCTGGCCCGCCGGTGGGCAAGCTCCTGGGGGTCCTTGCCGCCATCTCGACTGCGATGGCGCTCATTGCCATCCGGCAGATGGCCGCAACGGAATCGGCACTGGCGATCGCCTTCTATTTCACGGTGTTCGGCACAGTCGTGGGGGCGTCCACGCTGCCGTTCCACGCCGTCGCTCCTAACAGGGCAGACGCGGTGCGGCTGGTTGCGGTCGGACTGCTGGGCGGCGTGGCGCAGTTGCTGCTGACGAAGGCCTATGGCCTTGCGCCAGCCTCGCTGATCGCCCCGTTTGAGTACGCCACCTTGCTGAGCGCGATCCTGATCGGTTTCCTGGCTTGGCACGAGCTGCCCGGCGCGGTCGAATGGGTCGGGATTGCCGTCATCGTCGGCGCGAACGTCGCGGTGGCGCTGCGCGAGAATTCGACGGCCGCGTTCCGAGTGCTTTTCGGCCGGGCTCCCAAGGGGAAGGTGCGATGACCGCAGCCTCATGGCTCCCTCATGAGCCGATCCAGCAGTTGCGCGAAGTCACCCGCCAGCGCGTTGCCAGGCTGGCTGGACGGCGTGATGACGCCGTACTGCGAGTGGATGGCCTCCTTCAGCGGCCGCACCACACAGCGCGGATCACGGCTGGGCATCGGCACCCACCGCGACACCAGCGCCACACCGGCCCCCACCGCCGCCAGCGCGTAGGCGATCGTGGATGTGGGGCTCTCGGCGATGACGTGCGCGGCTACCCCCTGCTGGTTGAACGCATCATCGATCTGGTAGCGCACATAGCTGTGCTGCGAGGGCAGGATCAGGCGCTCGGACACCAGCGCGGCCAAGCCGATCGCGGGCAGGTCTGCGAGGCGATGCTGGCGGGGAAGCACGGCCACCATGTCTCCCGACGGCAATGGCTCGGTATGTACGCCTGCGTGGGCCAGCGGCAGTTCGATGACCCCGAGGTCGAACTGCCGCGTCGAGACCAGCTCGGCAATCTGGCGGGAGGGAAGCGACTGCACGAAGACGGTGACTTGCGGCCGCTCTGCCAGGAACTTGGCGAGCACCTTTGGCACCACCCATTGCGCCAGCGCCGGCATCGTTGCCACCCGCAGCGCACCCGTGCGGCGGTGGCGCAGATCCTGTGCCACCTGGGCGAGCCGCTCGATTCCGCCGTAGAGCTGCTCGACCTCGCGATAGAGCGTTTCGGCCTCGCTTGTCGGCACCAACCGCCTTCCCTTGCGCTGGAAGAGCGGATACCCCAGGCGCAGTTCCAGCAGACCGATTGTCCGGCTGACTCCAGGCTGGGTCACGCTAAGCAATTCTGCTGCGCCGACCACACTGCCGGACACCATCACCGCTCGGAAGGCCTCGATATGGCGCAGGTTGATGTTGTTCGCCATCCATTACTTCCTGTTATTTACTGACGAAAAGATAGCAATAGTCGCAAGAAGCGACCGGTCCTACGATTGTGAAAAACCCTGATAAAGCACGGAAAAGATGGGACCAAAATACGGTTCAACGGTTGATCCAAAAACATGCCATCAAGTTATAAATCAGAATCTCAAGTAGCCTCTTGCGAGAGCACCAGCACCACCGCGCTGCGGCTGGCCGATCACGTGGTCCGCGCCCGTAGCCTGCCGTTGTCCGGCGCCACGCGCCACGCTGCACTTAAGTGCCTGCTGGATGGCCTGGGCTCTGCGGGTGCGGCGCAGGACCTGCCCGGCGTCATCGCCGCCCACGAAGGTGCCTTGCGCCTGCTTGGCGGAGGAGAGGCACCGGTCTGGTTCACCGGCACCCGAGGCTCGTTGGGCGCGGCCTTGATCGCCAACAGCGCCGCCACGGCGGCCCTGGACCTGGATGACGGCTACCGCCGCGCGCGGGGCCATCCCGGTGCCGCCGTCATTCCCGCGGCGCTGGCGGTGCTCGGCATCCGCCCGGACGTGACCGTCGATCAGGTCATCACCGCCATCGTGGTGGGCTACGAGGTCGCGCTGCGTGTTGCCATGGGGCGGCCGTCCTATGCGCCTTCTGGCGCATGGTCGGCCTACGGCGTGATCGCCACCGTCGGCCATCTGCAAGGCGCCAGCGCGGAGCACATCGCGAACGCATTGGCCATTGCCGCACAGGCGTCGCCTGCACTGCCGGCACTCGCCGGTATCGCCGGTTCCGACGTCAAGGAGGGCATTCCCTATGGCTGTCTAACAGGCTTGGCCGCTCTGGAGATGGCCGCCGCCGGGGTGACCGGCCCCATTGGCATCTTCGACGACCCGGCGCTGTTCAACGCGGAGGTCATCCTGGACGGCCTGGGAGGCGCTCCACTGATCGAAGGCACTTACTTCAAGCCCTTCGGTTGCTGCCGCCACATCCATGGCGCGCTCGAAGCTTTCCTGGCCCTGCGCCAGCAGCACCACTTCGAGGCCGAGGACATCGTGGAGTTGGAGGTCCAAACCTACCGCGCTACGTTCAACCTGGCCAACCGGCCCGAGCCGGTCTCGCTGGTGGACGCCCAGTACAGCGTGCCTTTCTGTCTGGCTGCCGGGGCCTTCGGCGGCGCAGCCGCACTGCTGCCGCTGAAGGAGTCACAGCTTAGCGACCCTCGGCTGCTGCAGCTGGCCCACCGGGTGACGGTCCGCCACGATCCGGAGATCGAGCCGCTGTTCCCGGCCCGCGCGCCGTCGCGGGTCACCGTGATGCTCCAAGGCGCCCGGCGGCTGGACTCGCCGCTGGTGGATCCGCGTGGCGACCCCATCCGTCCGCTGGAATGGGCCGACCTGGTGGCGAAGTTCCAAACGGCGACCGCGCACACCCTTGGGTCGCGGCAACAGAGCGTGCTGTCGGCCCTGGAGCGTTTCGCACAGGGCGACGCCGCCGCACTGGAGCAGGCGCTTTCGCAGCGCTGGACCGATTGATGCCGGTCACAGTGGCACCCACCCGGTCGCCGGCATCCGACGGCGGCCGCAACCGCGCGCCTTCCTCCCGAACGGGCACCCGCCGCTTCGATGTGCTGGTCATCGGCGCCGGCGCCGTGGGCATGAGCGTGGCCCATGGCCTGCTCAAGCGCGGCCTGTCCGTCTGCGTGGTGGATGAGGGCGACTTCGCCTTGCGCGCATCCCGCGGCAACTTCGGCCTGACCTGGATTCAGGGCAAGGGCGCGAAGTTCGACGACTACGCGCACTGGTCCATCGACGCAGCCGCGATGTGGTCCGGCTTCGCCGCCGAGTTGCGGCAGTGCACCGGCGTGGATGTGGAACTGTCCCAGCCCGGTGGCTTCACCCTCTGCACCGATGAAGGCGAATACCAGCAGCGCGTCGAGATGCTGGCCGGCATGCAGCGTCGGCTGGCACCGAAGTTCAGCTTCGAGGCGCTGTCGGGCGCGCAGACGCGGCAGCGGCTGCCGCAGGCCAGCGGCGCGATCGCCGGCTCGACCTACTGTCCGCTCGACGGGCACCTGAGCCCGCTGCGGCTGCTGCGCGCACTGTTCACCTCATTCACCGAGCAAGGCGGCGTGCTGCTGCCCCGCACGCCGGTGCACGCCATCGACGCGCGGCCCGGCCAGGGCTTTCTGGCCTCGGCCAGCGGCCAGTCCGTCGAAGCCGGCAAGGTGGTCCTCGCCGCAGGCCTTGGCAGCGTGGCCCTGGCCGACCGTCTCGGACTCAAGGCGCCCCTGCACCCGGTGCGCGGGCAGCTCCTCATCACCGAGCGTGTCCGCCCCTTCCTGTCCCATCCCACGCTGCACGTGCGCCAGACCGCTGACGGCACCGTTCAGATCGGGGATTCCAAGGAAGAGGTCGGCCTGGACACCGGCACGACCTGGGAGGTGCTCTCGCGCATCGCCGCTCGCGCGGTGCGTACCTTCCCCTGCTTGCGCGACGTGCGCGTGGTGCGCAGCTGGGGGGCGCTGCGCGTCATGAGCCCCGACGGTTTTCCCATCTATGACGAGTCGCCGCAGCACGCCGGCGCCTTCCTGGTGACCTGCCACAGCGGCATCACCCTGGCACCCCAGCACGCGGGTCCGGTGGCAGACTGGATTGCCGGCCTGGGCCGCCCCAGCGGCATTGCAGGATTCAGTTCAAGGAGATTCGATGTTTAGGCCCCTGGATGGGCTACCGCCCGCGCCGACAGTGGCGTTGGACGTCGATGGCGTCACGGTCGAGGTGGCACAGGGCAGGACGCTGGCGATCGCACTGCTCGAAGCGGGCTACCACGCCACCCGCCGCAATCACCGCGGTGAACCCTGCGCCCCGTACTGCCTGATGGGCGTGTGCTTCGAATGCCTGGTCCAGGTCGATGGTCAGGACAACGTCCAGGCGTGCCTAGTCCGCGCCGAGGCCGGCATGAGGGTCCGGTTGCCGCAGGGACCGCGCACGGTGGAGGAGCATTGATGGACTACGACCTGGTGGTGATCGGCGCCGGGCCGGCCGGCATGGCGGCAGCTGTGGAAGGCGCGGAGCTGGGCCTGCAGGTCCTGTTGCTCGACGAGCAGCCGCAGGCCGGCGGCCAGATCTACCGGCGCGTCCAGCATGCGGGCCCGCAGGCCGCGAGGATTCTCGGCAGCGACTACACGGCTGGCCGCGAGCTGGTGCGCCGCCTTGACGCGAGCGTTGCACAGACCTGTTTCGGTGCGTTCGTGTTCGATGTTTCGCCGCAGCGGGAGGTGGCCTTCCAGGCCGAGGGTCGCGTGCGGCAGGTCCGGGCCAGGCATCTCGTCATCGCGACCGGCGCGATGGAGCGCGCCTCGCCGTTTCCCGGCTGGACCCTGCCGGGCGTGATGACGGCTGGCGCGGCCCAGATCGCACTGAAGGCCGACGCAGTCATCCCGTCCGGCCGCGTGGCCATCGCCGGCTGCGGCCCCTTGCTGCTGCTGGTGGCGCAGCAGTTGCTGCGGGCCGGCGTCACGCTGGCCGCCGTGATCGAGACCGGCGCGCCGGACAATGCACGCCGTGCGGCCAGCAAGCTCCCGGGCGCGCTGCGCGCGCCCCGCGAATTGATCAAGGGCGTGTCGATGATGCGCAGCATCCGGGCCGCCCGCGTGCCCTGGCTGCGGGGTGTCTCCGACCTGCGTGCCCTCGGCACGGAACAGGTCCAAGCGCTCCAGTTCCGGCGCCACGGACAGGAACGGACGCTGGAGATCGACACCCTCCTGGTCCACCACGGCGTGGTGCCCAACCATCAGCTCACCCGGCTGCTGGACCTGGAGCACCGCTGGAATGCCCAGCAACAGGCCTGGGAAATCGTCGGCGATGCGTTCGGCCGAACCTCGCGGCCCGGCGTCAGCGTCGCCGGCGATGGGGCCAGCATTGCCGGCGCCAAGGCTGCCGCCACTCGGGGGGAGCTCGCCGCGCTCGGCGCAGCCCATGCCCTGGGCCGCCTGCCGGCGGACGACCTCCAGCGCCGCGCGCGCCCCATGCTCGCACAGCTGAAGGCGCATACGGCGATCCGCCCCTTCCTCGACGCGCTCTACCGGCCGCCCAGTTGGATCGAGCAGCCGGCCGACGCCACCACGATCTGCCGCTGCGAGCGCGTGAGCGCGGGCGCGGTCCGCGAGATGGCCGACCTGGGATGCGCGGGTCCCAACCAGGCCAAGTTCTTCAGCCGCTGCGGCATGGGCCCTTGCCAGGGTCGCCTTTGCGGCATCCCCGTATCGCAGTTGTTGGCTCAGCGGGCGGGGCTGACGATCGATCAGGTTGGCGCCTACCAGATCAGGGCGCCGCTCAAGCCGCTGCCGCTCTCGCTCATCGCAAGTTTCATCCTTTCAAGCACTTCATCTACCGACTCACCATGAATACAGACCCACAGCGTATCCATTCAAACGTCCGCATGAGCAAGGCCGTGATTCACGGCGGGCTGGTATTTCTGAGCGGCCAGACCGCCAGCGGTACGGGCGCAACTTCCATTGAGGAACAAACGCAGGAAATCTTGCGCCGCATCGACAGGTACCTGAGCGAAGCAGGTACCGACAAAGACGCCATCTTGTCAGCAACGATCTACCTGCGTGATATCGCCGACTTCAGTGACATGAACCAGGCCTGGGAGCGCTGGATTTCGCCTGCCCATGCCCCGGCGCGGTGCACGGTCGAAGCGCGCCTAGCTTCGCCTCATCTACGAATAGAAATTTCCATTATCGCAGCGGCGAAGCCACCTGCCGGGGATCTCCCACGAAACGTCTCGCAACCGCTACCTTAACTGCCATTCGCACCAATTCCTGGCATAACTAAAAGGCATCAGTAGCCAAATAAATTTGCAGATCGAAATTTCCCGTAGTCATACGATATCTAAACACCCGAATTTATATCATTCCGCTCATCCTTTTTTATTTACTGATATCCAAATGATTCCCACTCCAAGCCACATGCGGCCATTATCCAAGCGCCGCACCTTTCTCGGTCTCGCCGCCTGCACAGGCCTTCTCCTGTTTGCCAGTTCGGCGTCCAGCAATGCGGAATATCCGTCCAAGCCAATACGCTTCAACGTTCCTGCACCGCCGGGCGGCGGAACGGATGTAGTGACGCGGCAGATCGCCAACGCCCTCGGGTCATCGTTACAGTGGACGATGGTAATAGAAAACCTCCCCGGCGCGGGTGGAAATATAGGTCTCGAACGCGTTGCCAAGGCCCCGAAGGATGGTTATACGATAGGCATGGGGGAATCGAGCAACCTCACTGTCAATCAGTACATCTACAAGAACATCCCATTCGTCATCGACAGAGACTTGACGCCAGTTTCGTTGATTGCCAAGGTGCCTTTGGTGTTGGTAGTGTCGGCCAAAAGCCCATACCGCAGCGTAGCTGATCTGGTAACCGCGGCCAAATCTAGGTCGCTGATGTTTGCATCATCGGGCAACGGGACACTTGCGCATGTGGTGGGTGAACTGTGGAAACGGCGAGCAGGCCTGGACATGATCCACGTTCCCTACCGCGGTGCAGCCCCAGCCATGACCGACCTCAGCGGAGGGCAAACTGACTTATTCTTCGCGTCGATCACTGCCGCGCTACCGATGCTGCAGGCGGGCTTGATCCGCGCGTTGGCCGTCACCTCGACCGAAAGGGCACCCGCGCTCCCGGATATTCCTACCATGTCGGAAGCAGGCTACAAGGACATTGAGGCCGCAGTGATCTTCGGCGTGGTTGCCCCAACAGGTACGCCTGATACGCTGATCGCAAAGCTAAATCACGAAATCGCGCATTCGCTCCAACAGCCTGGGTTACGCAAGTCGCTCTTGGAGCTCGGGGCAGTCCCTGATTCTCTGGGAGGCACCGTGGAGACGTTTGCTGCTGTATTGAAGGAAGATCGACTCAAATGGAGTCGGGTCGTCAAGGAGTCAGGGGCGACCGTGGATTGAAGTCACCGAGCGTAGGTCGAACCGTGCGGTTCTGACCACGCCTTTCCTTTCATTGCCTGGAACGTGTTCTGAACCTTGCAGCAGTGAATCTGCATTTCCAAGTATGAGGATGGTGAGGACGACAAAGTACAAGCCAGACAGCGAGCCTTTCCGGCCTGCGCTCATAGTCGCGGGCTAGTCTCAGGAAGCATTGATGCAGCCGAAGCTGCGCTCCACCATCGAGCGCCGCGGCACCGGCACTCTCCCTTTCTTGGTTTCTATTTCACGACGTGCAATCCGATGCCTTCTTCTCGCCGCTTCGGCCTGATCCTAGTCCGTGCAGCCCTGATCGACAAAGCGACCTTCACCGTCTCCCCGGTGACATGCTGAACTTGCTGTGCCAGTGATCGCGCTCGCACCCGCTGCTGCTCGTCCGCGGGCGTGACCTAGTAGACGGCCAGTAGACGACCAAGACCAGCGACAGCGTGTACCCACGCATCGCAGCATAGCCTGCGGTACCCAAGCAGGCCGCCTGCGTATCGTTAAGCCCAAGCCGATATGCCGGCTTGCAATTTGTTATGACAGTTTATTGTGGCTGGAAGTCCATTAACATTGGACAATATCCCGGTTGATGATATCGCCCAGTGGTTGACATTCCGTCAGCACAGCAGCGCTACGCGCACTGCCGATGTAGAGACGGTGCAACCGTCGCCAACAGCGCTCAGGAATTCCACGCTGACCTCTCATCCGAATGTAAAGACTTAGTGTGCAGCGAGCGGAGAAGCATATCCATGCAAGACAAGCATTCAAAAAACGCTCGGGCGTATACATCAATCAAGATGTCACTGCAAGTTGGGCGCTTCCTTCCGGGTGAACGCATAGACCCTGCCACGTTGGCGCAGGAATTCGGCGCTAGCCCAACGCCTGTTCGCCTTGCACTACATCGGCTTGTCGGTGAAGGTCTCCTGGAAGACTGCTCCCGCGAAGGTTTTCATCTGCCACGCCTGACAGAAGCAGGCTTGCGTGATCTATATGACTGGATGGAGCAATTGCTGGTGATCGCCTGCAACAGGTCATCGATGCGCAATCAAAAGCCTGGACTGCCTCCGCCTCAATTAGCCCACTGGCGTGAAGGCCGACATACCGTTCGGAGGCGTGAAGGATTCCGGCTATGGCCATGAGCTGAGCGATCTGGGCCTGACCGAATTCGTCAACGAGAGGGTCGTGATCGTCAGCGAAATCGCCGGTTCGTTCTAGCCACCGGGCTGCGGCATGGCATCCATTTCGGAGGCGCCAATCGCCGCTGCTGGTAGGAAAAACGGAGTGCTGTCCTCTTGCCGAGTGCGTTGCAGTCCGGCTCGCGATGCCAAAGCCGCCCAGGCACAGCGGACGCTAGCGCATGTCCTGCCTTCCGCGGGCAGACCATGCCCAATGTCAAGCGCCTCGGCATTTGCTGCTTCGGGGCTCTGGATGAAGGTGACGGGCGATCCGAATCCCTACTGGGGGCGCCCCGCCTCGATCCAACGCCGCGTCTGCCCCAGGGTCAGGCGGTAGCGCGCGCAGTTGTGAAGATCCAGCGCCTGCAGCTCCTGCACGAGCATGGGAGCAAATGCCTGCCGATCCTCTGCCGACAGGGCCAACCCGGCCACTGCCTCGTCAATTGTCTGTCCCTCGCGAACGACACGGCCGATCGCTTCGTTCAACCCTTCCCGGAAACGCAGCCTGGTAGGGTCGGGCACTCCCATGGCATCGAGCTGGACCGCGTATTTCTTGATGGAGCGGCGGTACGCTCTCCCGAAGAGCTCTGCGGCCAGCGTCACGTCCCGGTGTTCGTAGACGCCCATCATCGCGTAGGCGTAGTCCTGGACTTCGACGTCCAGGAACGACAGGGGTGCACAGTTGTAGAGCATCAGCGGAATGTTGGCCGACAGGCGGCTGGTGCGCTTGTTGCCGTCTTCGAATGGTTGAAGGTAGGCCAAGTTCACCCACAGGAAAAACGCGGCTTCCACCGGGTTTTTGACTTGGCGCGCCTTCTCGATGATGTGTTCGAACATCTCCTCCAGCAGCGATGGGGCCTGCGCCGGCACATAGGTGGTGTCGCTGATGTTGACCACCTTGCGACGGATGTTGCCAAGTCCCTGCGCATCGGCCAGCAGGTCTTGCATCAAGATGGCGTGCAGATTGCGGATCACGGCGGAGGCCAAGCCGTACTCAGGCACGGCATCGACCAGGAATTCGATAGCCGCCTTGTGGTTGAGCAGCATCACTGCGTCCAGATCCCCCGCCGAGGTTCCGCGCTGGAACAGTTCTTGTGTGGCGAGCAAGGAATAGCGGTTGCCCTCCAGCCGCGACGAAGACCACGACAGATCGATGAGCAAAGGCCCTAGCACATTGCGCGCGTAGGTCCCAGCAGGCTGCTGCCCCTGCATGCGGCCTTCGGCGAACAGGGCGTTCGCAAGGGCTTGTGGCAACAGGGAACTCGCATTCGGCACATAGTCGTCAACGAAGTCCCGCTGGTAGCCCACTGGCTCGCGGGTCGCCAGCGGCTGCTGCAGCCTTGCCAAGAGTTCTCGACCTTCTTTGGACCAGTCCGTGCCCGGGATGGGATCGGGCTCAGTTTGCCCCGCCGTCCCTGCCGCTGCCCCCGAGCTGTCGATCCGATAGCGTGTTGCCCTGGCCTGGCCCTCGCGCAGGATCTCACCGCCCTTGAGCAGCGCATCAAGCTGCCGCTTGACCGTGGACCAACTGGCATCGACCTGGGCTGCCAATTCACTGGAACTCAACCAGGGATTCTCAGTGCTCGCTTGCGCGCTCAGGATTTGAAGGATGTGAGTACGGAGGGCCATAAATCAGCTCAAATTAGCTCAAATTAGCTCAATTCAGCTCACTCTACTACATTTCAGCTCAAGCGACACGAACGTTGAGCTGTTTTTGAGCTGAAATGAGCCGATATAGGATCGCTCGACCTTGCGGTCAGGCAGGAAGTGGACTGATGGAAATACTTCCTGGGGGCGGCGGCTGTGTCCAGCATGGACGCCACTACTTCGAGGCCGCGTCGAAGGCGACCGATCCCTGCGGACGTTTCCTCCCTCAAATGGTTCTCGCCATGGCGACAAAGTGGACAAAGGCGACTGTGGCGACTAGAGTGAATCCTGTCTTAAATTTGCCTGAGAGATCACCATGCCCAATGCCATTGAATTCATTGCCGACCATCTGCCGCGCGTCACGGTGGAGGATGTGCGCCGATTTGCCGATACCGTTGAAATCCTAGATGCCCCGGCGTTCGCGGCCGAGTTGCAGGCGTTCGTCCACGAGCGCGTGGAGGCGGTGAAACTGCCCGCCAACCTTGAAGGCGAAACGGTGGGACAGGCCCTCGCACGCAAGGCGGGCGCGCTGCGCGCCGAGACGCGCTGGGCACCGAGCGAAACCGACGTCCAGCGCGGCCGCGCTGCGCTGCTGGAAACCTTCAACCAGCCGCACAACCTGGCGATCCCCGAGTACGCCAAGCTGGCGGACAAGTCGCGTCAGCAGATCTACAAGGACATCCTCGCGCGCCGGCTGCTGGCGCTGAATGTGGGGCCGCGTGGGCAGAAGCTGCCCGACTGGCAGCTCGACCCGGTGAAGCAGCAGTTGACCCAGACCGTGCTTCAGGAGGTCGAGGGCATCGACCACTGGACGATCTACCGTGCCCTGTCCGAACCGCTCGAAGGCCTTGGCGGACGCTCGCCGGTGGATGCGGTGACGCATGGCACGATCGACGACGTGGCCGAAGCGGTGTTCAACGTGCTGGGCGTCCAGGTGCATTGAGGCAAGACCGCCATGAGCCGCGAACTGCCCTTGTTCCTGATCGATGCGGGTGAACTGCTCCAGCATGTGAGCCGCGTCGTCTATCGGGGCAGCCCGCTGTACTATGGCCGCAGCAGCACCAATCGCTACGACGACCCGGCGCGGACCTACGGCGTGCTCTACCTGGGCCGCGACCTGTCCACGGCGCTGATGGAGTCGGTGTTTCACAAGCACCAGTGGCTGGCGGACGAGAAGCGCTCGATCGCGCTGAAGGACGTCGAGAGCCGGCTCGTGCGCGCTGTGGGCGTCCTGGACGACGTGCGGCTGGCCGATCTCACGGCCGATGGTGTCATGGCGGGCTACTTCGGCCTGAACCTGGAACAGTTGGCCAGCCGCGACTACACGCACACGCAGCAGGTATCCGCTCAGGTGCATGCGATGCTCGGAGACGACGGCCAGCCGCTGTTCGACGGGGTGCTCTATCCGTCGCGCAACAACTATCCCGCCAAAAGCGTCGCGCTGTTCGAGCGTGCGGCAGCAAAGCTTGGCGTTGTCGATGACATCGACCTGGTGGACCATATGGACTGGCCGCGTTTCGTTGCCACGTATCACGTCGGCGTGGAGCCGCCCCCGGGTCGGTGAAGCCGGATGACGAAGGGTCCGAAAGCAGCAACAGTACACGTTGAAGCCCCCAACAGCATGAAGTGGAGCAGACAGTAGTAGGCATTCCTCAGTAGCAGGAGACGACCATGAACACCACGACTCGCATCAGCACCGCAGAACGCATCGGCCGCACCTTTGGCTGCGGATGGCGCGCCTACGCGCGCGGCGAACGGCGGATGTCGCACTGGTTGGTGTCCATGGGGGTGCCGGCTGCCGGTGCCGCCGCGCTCGTGTTGATGGTCAAGCTGGTTGCGCTCGGGGTGCTGCTGTACACCACCTTCTGGCTGACCCTGCTGCTGGTGTGCGTCATGGTCGTTGCCTGGATGGCCCGCAATGCCTACTTGGGCGAAGAGTTGCCCGAGCCAGAGTGGCGAAACGGACCAGCAGGATTCGGCCTGTACACCCATGACGGTTTTCGCATTGATCCTCATGTCGAGGACGACTAGCAGTCATCACTTCTTCGACACTGCATTGATCGCAATGCTTCCCCCCCTCCCGCCAGCAGCCTTGGCATCTCCAGTGGCACCAGCGAGGCCTTGGAGCACGTTGCCGGCGCGAACGCCCGCCCAAGCCAGGGCCATGATCCAGAACGTGGGCAGTACGATGAACATCGTGCCCGTGACGAACATTAAGAGCATGTCTCCGAAGGCGTTGTTCAGTCCCACCAGCGGGTCAAAGTTGGTGTGGGGCCGGTTCCAGCCGAATCCCCAGCCATAGAGGGCATCGAGGATGGTGCTGTCGATCCAGCGTGCGAGCTGGAACCAAAAATCCACGAAGAACAGCGCGAATTGCACGACGCTTACGGTCACCACCGTCTTCAGGTCGTAGGTGCCAATGAGTAGCACCAGTGGAATGCAGATGACCAGTGCCATCTTGAGCAAGGCGAGCACCATGGGCAACGCTTGCCGCACCACGTCCATGGCGGGAAACGCGGCAAGCGCGCCGACTGCCATCCCAACGTCTCTCGTCGCCCGCGTCACGATGTTCGGCAAGGTCTTGTCGATCTGGCCGCCGTAGTCCGTATAGACGCTGCCCTGGTTCAACTTTTGCTGCCTCGGTGACGCGATGGCGCGGATCACCGAATCGTCTACGTCCGCCCGGCTCAGGAAGCCGGCCCAGCCCGCCAGGCGATTCAACAGGCTCGGGTCCACCTGACCCAACAGGCGTGCCCGCAGGCCGTTGCTGCCTTCGCTCCACCACTGGCGGCAGGTCGGGTAGCCGCCACCGCTGGCTACCTGCGCAAGCCCGGCGTCGCGGTTGCTGTCGTAGGCCCAATCGGTGCGCGGCGTGCTGGACCGATAATTGTCGTAGTAGCCGGCCGTGTCCGTGAAGAAGCGCGAGCCGATCCAGGTCACGTCGTGCATCTGCGCTTCATCGAGGTTCGGGCGCTGCATGAACAGCTTGGCCCGCGCAGCCCCATAGCAATCCCGAGAGAAATCCGCCACTTCCTGAGCCAGCACCGGGTCGTCGATGCGCGTCGCGTCGATCTCCATGCGCATCTGCCGCAGATCGGTGCCGCAGGGAATTGCCGCCACCGAAGCGCCAGTGACGGCACGCGAAAGCGCGTGCATGAAAGCCCACCAGACCGGCACCTTCGCCGACTGGTTGTTGATGGTGCTGAAGGACTGCGACCAGCCGGTCTCCGTGGGCTGCGGCATGCTGACCTGGCACTGGGCCGAGCGCGAGCTGTCGTACTGGATGGTGTTGAGATCCACGTCGATGAACGGGATGCCGGCGAACATCACCACCACGATGGCGACGAACACCCGGTTCTCGATGCGGGCAGCGGAGAGCACGCCCTTGTTGCCCTCGTCGGCGCCTTCCGAGCGGGCCTTGAGCCACTCCTGCACGATGATCGCCACGAACGGTAGCGCGAAGACGCCACTGGATACCAGCACGGCCCAGATGCCGTTGTGGACGATCCAGGACACCAGCGTCAGGTAGTACTCCAGGTAGTCAGTCGTGAAGAGCGTCATGGCCCGAATCTCCCCTCAGCCCTGCATCAACAGGCTGGCTTCCAACATCGCGATGGCGACGACGCCCGCGATCTCGCTGCGCATCAGGCGGCGCCGTGCCTGCCCATCTGTCCCGTCCTGGTCTTCACGCGCCAGCAGCCGCCGGCGCATCCAGATCCAGCCATAGGCCGTCGCTCCGTACAGGCACAGCCGCCAGATGAAGAAGTACCCCGCGGACGCCGCCAGCCACCGCTCCCAGTCGGCCACGCTGCCGACCAGGTAGATGCCGGCGATGTTGGCTCCCGCCGCAGCGGCGACGATCACCACCGTCCACAGTAGCGCCTTGGCCGCGCGCCGGCTGAACAGCCAGCGCAAGGGGCGCCAGGTCATGCGCACGGCGCTCATGGCCGGCCTCCCGAATTGCCCTTCTGCAACTGGTCAAGGCGGTCGGGCACCGGATCGCCTTCATAGATGCCGCGCGAGCCGGCCGCGCGCGTACCGTGGCGCTGGATGATCGCCATCGGCGAGTTGTTCGCCAGTGCGCGGCGCAGCTCCAGCTCCGTTTTCAGATTGCGGATCTCCCGGTCGAGCGTGTCACTCTCGTGGTTCACGGCCTCGACCGCCAACTCGTTGGCAGCCACGTTGGGCTCCTTCTTGCCGGTCAACAGGGTCCGCTGAAGCAGCAATGCCTTCTCCAACACGGACGACAGCGCCACTTCGGAGGCCAGGCGCCGTGCCAGCAGGTCCTGGTCGGGCTCGTCGCGCAGCGCCTCGATCACGCCGCGCGTGATCGGCAGCGACGTGCTGCCGGCCTCGCGCAGGTTCTCGAACGTCGTGTTGCGCGTCCCGGAAACCAGTTCCTGCAGCACCTCCAACTTGGCTTCGTACTCTTCCTGGATCAGCGGCGTCAGCCCGACGCCGGGCACCGTCTCGGTCTTGGTGCAGGAATCGCACGTGCGCTGCACCTGTTCCCCGAGGACCCGCGTGGCCCATTCGGTCGCCTGCTGCGGCGACGTCCAGGTCTGGCAGGACAGGCTCGCGCAACTGGCGGGCGAGATGGAGGACGTGTCCGTCACGCCGCGCCCGTTGACCAGGTTGTAGCCCGCGCGGGTGACGTCGCCGACCACCCGGATGGCGGACTGGCCGGCGCCACCGGCATTGCTGCCACCCACCCAGGGCACGCCATCGTTGCCCCGGCGCGTCTCGGCTTGCTCGATCGCCGACACCGCGTCCGTGCTCGATACCGCATCCCGCAGCGCCATGCCTTCGGCCATCTGGCTCCAGCCAAGCTGGCCGCCCGCCGTCTCGGCCATCTTTTCGGCCATCGCGCGGCACGTCAGCTTGGAGCGGTCAAAGTCCAGCCGCGCCTGCAGTACGCCGTTGGTCAGCAGGTTGTACAGGCCCGGATCCGCGCGCTGGATGATCAGCGCCGGCAGGGACGCCACCGCGCTGGTGGCGCTCTGGATCACGTTGCTCATGATCTGCTGAAAGCCGTTCGTGATGCCGTTGAGCTGATTGCGCAGCGTGGTCTGGATGCTCATGTCGCCGCAGATCAGGTTGCTGTTCCAGCCCACGCCGACCCCGATGGAGCGCATGCCGGCCGCCCGGCCCATGGACACCGCGCTGCCGCCGCCGATCGAGTACATGACGTCATCACCAATGACGGGGCCGCTGTTCTGGTATCCGACCTGTGCCCACGCCAGGCCGCAGACCAGGGCGAGCGTGCCGGCCAGCGCCGTCGGGCGCAGCAGACGGCATGCCTCGGTAGACAGGTTCTTCGGTTCAGGACGCTTCATCGTGGCACCTCAGAGGAAATCGACGCTGCCGAGGAACACCTGGCCCCGGCGTTCGCAGCACGCGTAGGGACGCCACAGCGCCCAGGCGTAGTCGCCTTGCTGGGCCTGGGTCAGCGTGCCGCTGTGAGGGAACACCACGCAGGTGTTGGACAGGCGCGGCGTCAGCTCCTGCCACTTGCCGGTCGAGGCATCACCTTCCATCAGCGCGCCGGCCGGCCAGTAGCCGTCACGGGCGTTGGCGAGCAGCGGCTGGTACACGTGCAACTGCCCGCGCCGCGTGACGACATCACCGGCGCGCTGAGCCACGACAGCCCCGGACTTGTGGTCGTCGGTCTGGTGCAGGAAGCCGCCGCGCGGATAGACATTGCCCCAGAGGTTCATCGTGGTGCGCGCACCGACCTCGCGCATGCCTGGAATCAGCGCCTCCGGGTAGGCCATCTCGGGCACGTTGTAGCGCCAGGCCAGCGTGTCCAAGGTGCTGAGCAGATACGGCATGAAGGCCGTGCCCGCGCCTTGGCAGAAATAGCCCGAGGACGAGGCGAACTGGTTGAACACCTCGCCGCCGGGGTGACCGATGACATCGGCGTTCTTGAATTTGGCGAGGTTGTTTTCGTGGTCCTCGTTCGTGGTCCCATCGCCGCCGGCCTGTGCGGAGGGATTGGGCGTGCTCATCGCCTGCACCTCGATCCAGGGGTTCTCGCCGGTGTTGCTGTAGCTGGAGACGACCGCATCGGGCACGTAGTGCCTGACCTTGACGGAGGTGCGCACCGAGCAGCCTCCGTAGGTGCAGTACAGCCAGTAGCAGATCCCCACCACCCGGTACTCCAGGCAGTCCGGCGACATGACGGACGAGACGATGGTGGCGGTGTTCAGCGCATAGCTGCCTGTGGCGCTGGCCAGCAGCAGCGAGGCCACGGCCACGCGCAGGCGGCGCAGCAGATCGAATGGGCGCGTCATGGCTGCGCCCTCCGGTGCTGTTCGATGCGCGCGATGGCGCGGGCGACGTCCGGCTCGCCATAGACCACATAGCGCTGGTCCACCACTACGGCCGGGACGCTGGTGATGCCCAGGCTCCAGGCGTCGGTCACGCCCTGGTAGGCGGAAGCGATGCGGCGCTGCAGATCGGCGCCGCCGGTGCTCAGCCGGCGCTTGACCAAGGCTGTCGCCTGGTCCGGGTCAGTGGGCAGATTCGCCGAAAGCTCGGCCTCAATCCGGGGTGCTTCGTCCAACTCGATCAGCCGCTCGCCGCCCATGGTCTTGACCGGGTGGCGGCTGTCGGTGACGACGAGCACGTCGGCGGCGAAGGTGGCCGGGCTGAAGACGGCCAGAGCCGCCGGCAGTGCCACGGCCAGGCCAAGGGTTCGCCAGCCTGGTGCGAACTTGGAAAAAGCTGCTGCCATGTCGCGCGCCCCGGAAAGTTGATCAGGCCATAGTCAAACGCTGAACCCCATGCGGCCCCAACAAACAATGCGCATCGCGGCCACTCCGCATACCTGCTTGTGTCGGCGCAAAGAAAAAGCGGAGGCCGAAGCCCCCGCGTTGATCGACGAAACGATGCGAACGTTACAGCAGGCCGGACTCCGCAAAGGAGAACGGGGCACCCTGGCCGACGATGATGTGGTCCAGCACCCGCACATCGATGAGCGCTAGCGCGGCTTGCAGTTGCTGGGTCAGCATGCGATCCGCGCTCGACGGCTCGGAGACACCCGAAGGATGCTGGTGGGCGAAGACCACCGCGGCGGCATTCAACTGCAGGACACGCTGCACAACGACACGCGGATAGACCGAAGTCGAGTTGATCGTGCCCTTGAACAGCGGCTCGTAGGCCAGAATCTGGTGCATGCTGTCCAGGAACACGGCAGCGAATATCTCATTGGGCTCAGCGACCAGTTTCAGGCGCAGGTAGCCCCGCACGGCGGCCGGTTGGCTGAGACACGGTCCAGCTTTGAAGATCCGTCTCTCCAGCAGCACGATGGCTTGCTGGATGATCCAGTCCTCGTGCTGGGCAGCGACGGCGGAAAGCGACTCCATAGAGGAGTCATTGACGACGAAAGACATGGCGAACCTCCAGACGGTGAGATCGGAGGACGCGCGCCCTGGAGGGCAAGCCCTCCAGGGGATGAGAACGAACAAGGTGCATCCATCACCGCGGCTGCGGTGATCGTTCGCGGCCAGGACGCGAGGCGAACGGGTCGCGGTCAGCGCGGAGGACTGCGCCGTAGCCTTGAAGACAGGGGCTACCTGGGTATGTCGCCGACGACGTCGGCAGGCATTTCCGATTCCGATGTGGGTGTCGCGGCAGGATCGCCGGCCGCGATCATGTCCATCGCCGACAGCAAGGCATCGCCCTCGATCGGCTCCTGCAGCAGGATCGCCTTACCGGTCTGGCGATCGTGCAACCGCAGCGACGGCGTGGCGGTCACGCCGCTGTTCATGGCTTCCGCCGCCTGGGTACGAATCGGGGCATCGGGCCGCTCGCTCGCCAGACACTGCTCGATCGCTGGCGTCAGGTCGGGGTAACGCAGACCCTCGGGCAAGCCCTGGCCGTCGCCGCGCGTGTGGGCATAGACCCATTCAACGGCCAGCCAGAAGGCGGCATGGCCGCCGGCTTCGCCTGCGCATTCCGCCAGGCGCGCTTCGGCGGACGCGGCCGGCTCATGCGCGGCCAACGGCAGGTGATGCCACTGCAAGGCCACATCCGTGTTGCCGCCCACCCAGCGCTTGAGCAATGGGAAATAGGACCGGCAGAACGGGCATTCGAGGTCCGCGTAGAGCGTCAGCGTGAAACGGCCTTCCGGGTTGCCCATCTGCCACGGAGGCCCAGCCACCTGCGTCTCGCTGGTCGGCGCTGAAGTCTGAGGCGTGGACTCGCCAAGCGACCGAGACACGAGCCAGATCAGCAACAGCGCAACCAGCACGGCGGCCAAGGCCCAGGGCCAGCGGGCCCGCCAGCGCCGACGGCGGAACGCCTGGAACTGCATCGGAATGGAAGGACGTTTTGGTTCCATGGCGTTCTCCGGAGTACGGCAGATTCAGGGCAGGTCCAGGGCCGGCGACTCGATGCCGCGCGCCCGGTTAACCTTCTCGGCCACCTTGAAGGCGGCATCCAGCTCGCTGACGCCGTGCTGCTGCATGAGCTGGTAGCGCTCGGCCTTCTCCTCGGGTTCGGTTTGCGCGAGCGCGAGGTAGAGGCTGGGGGGCACGGCCCGGA
>CAADIZ010000028.1_pt1 | contig 7766 bp, 9 predicted proteins | sample 2381461 | NCBI WGS metagenome assembly CAADIZ01 (sample SAMEA5147531, study PRJEB30075) | plant metagenome | biome: Evergreen rainforest; feature: Forest; material: Leaf | place: Madagascar | collected 2016-11
CCCGGAACTGTGCAGTGGCCGGCTGGTGCCAGTGCTGCCTGACCATCCCGTGGAGAACAACGAGACGATCTACCTGGTGCATCCATCCGCGCGATTGGTGCCAGCCAAGACGCGGGCGTTCGCAGACTGGATCGTGGGAGGGCTTGGCACAAGGCCGTGGCTAGACAGGCGGTTAGCCGATGGATGATTCGGCCGGTGAGAACCGCCAGCTCGTGCGCTGCTGGGCGCATACCCAGTTGGCGCAGGTCGATTCTGGCTTGAAGCGGGCTCGGGATTGATCGAGCGAATACGCCATCCACTTTCACAGGCCCCGCCGGGGCTTTTTTTTAGCTCGACGCCTCGCAGGCGGCCGTCTAAGAAAGCCCTGCGGTATGGTGGCTCTCGTTCATGCGGTGAATGGTGAACGTCGTGTCCTGCACCTCGATTTCGTTGAGGCAGCAGGGTGCTTGTTTGATGCGCCAATACCGCGACAAAGGCAGGCCCAAGCTGTGCAGCAAGCCATGAGGATGCAGCGCGTCGAGCGATCGCATGCGATGTCGGGTCCGGCCTGATGTCACCCAGCGCCTGACGTTCTATGCCCACGGCTCCTTTCGGGGCCGTTTCTTTTTGGCCGACGCCAGGAAATCGGGCGAGGCGTGGTTCGGATTGTTTGCTGCTGCACACGGCGTCAGCGGCGATGGTGAGGGCTCGATGTTTCAGGACGACGCGCCATGTGCCCCTCTCCACCCTGGTTTCACCATCCCGAACGCCGCCTACTGGCGGGATTTCTCGGCCTGCTGTGGTCGGTGCTGGCCGGTGGCTGCGCGACGACGACTGCGCCGCTCGCGCCCGAGGCCATCGAAGATGGTTACGGCCGCTCCCGAGCCCCAGGCGCCCGAGTACATCCCGGTCGTGCGCTACGCCCGCTACACGCTGGTCGAACTGGCACCCACGGCAGCGCAGCGCGACCTGCTGCTGCAGACTATCGACGTGTCCATGCCCGAAGATGCCCGCGCCACGGTCGGCGACGGGCTGCGGCATGTGCTCAAGCGCAGCGGCTACCAGCTTTGCGAGACCGCGCATGCCGTGATCGAGCTGTACGCGCTGCCGTTGCCGGCGGCGCACCTGCATCTGGGCCCCATGACCCTGCGCGATGCCCTGCTCACCCTGGCGGGTCCAGCCTGGGAGCTGCATGCGGACGAACGCGCGCGGCAGATTTGCTTCGAGCGGCCCGGTGACAGCGCGGCCGCCGAACCCATGCCCGCGCCGCCCGCCACCGAGGCGGTGCAGACGTTCCCGCTGGCGCCCACGGTATCGGGGGGCCAGCCATGAACGCTCCGCAACCTGCCCAGCGCTCAACCGCCGCCGTCGTGGTGCAGAGCCTGCTCTGGCTCTGGCTGCTCGGTCTCAGCGTCATCGTGGCCCTCGGCTACTTCGCGATCAATGACCAAACCGACCAGGAACGCCTCGATACCCGCCTGCAACGTCTGGAGGCCCAGGCAGCGGGCCTGGCAGAGACGATCGAGGCCATCCAGCAGCGTCCGGCCGTCGCCACGGCAGCAGACCTCAAGGACACCCGCCAGATCCTGGAAGCACACGCGGCCCAGGTCGAGAGGACGCTGAGCGGCTATGCCGCTGCTGACGACCTTCAGGCGCTGCGCACGGAGATCGAGCAGATCAAGGCGCGCCAGACTGCCGCGCGTGCTGCAGCACCGGCCCAGCCGCGCACCTCACGCAAGCCCGCCGCCGCCAAGCCCGAGCTGGCGCCGCTGCCGTTCCGCGTCGTCGGGGTCGAACTGCGCGCCGGCGAGCGCAGCGTATCCGTCGCGCCGAGCGCCGGGGATTTTTCGCCCGAGCAGCTTCAGGTGCTGCTGCCCGGTGATGCGGTGGGTCCGTGGCGCCTGCAGGCGATCGAGGGCAACGCCGCAGTGTTCCAGGCCGGCGAGCAGACCCGTCGCGTGGCGATTCCCTGACCGGAGCACACCGCATGAAGCCATCGATCATCCTTTCCGCGCTCCTGCTGGCGTCTGCCCAATGGTCCGCCTGGGCGCAGCAGCCGGCCACGGCGCCCGCCCGCAACGTGCAGAGCCAGGAGCGCCCGACCGTTGCCCGTTCCCTGGACGATCGGGTGGCGAGCGAATGGGGCCTGCAACCGCAGGAGTGGGCTCGCTATCGCGATTTGATGGACGGGCCGCTCGGCATCCATTCGCCCAACCTGGACCCGCTGTCCGCCCTGGGCATCGAGGCGCGCACCGACGAAGAGCGGCGCCGCTATGCGGAACTGCAGGTGCAGGTCGAGGCACGTCGCGTCGAGAAGCTGCTCGCCTACCAGCGCGCCTATGACGAAGCCTGGCAGCGCCTGAACCCCGGCATGCAGCGCGTGAACCTGCCCGACGGCAAGCCCAGCGCCGGTACACCCACCAATCCTTTGCGCGGCAGCGGCCGCACGGCGGTGTTCGTCAAGGACGGCTGCGCGGCCTGCGGCCAGCTCGTGCAGCGCCTGCAATCCTCAGGTGCCGAGTTCGACCTGTACATGGTCGGCAGCCGCCAGGACGACGGGCGCATCCGCGACTGGGCCAAGCGTGCGCAGATCGACCCGGCGCGGGTGCGCAGCGGCGGCATCACGCTCAACCACGACGGTGGGCGCTGGTTGACCTTGGGGGTGCCCGGCGACCTGCCGGCGGTCGTGCGCGAGGTGAACGGCCAATGGCAGCGCCAGCCCTGACCACCTTCCCGGCCATGCCGGGCGCATGGACGCTGCTTGCGCTGTTGCTCGCAGCCGTCCTGCACGCCGGCACGCCCGCCGCTCAGGAGGTTCCGCCACCGGCTTACCAGCTCGCCGCACAGCGCGCCGGCATTCCCTCGACGGTGCTCTACGCCGTGGCCCTGCAGGAGAGCGGCATCCGGCGCAACGGGCGCATCGTCCCGCGGCCGTGGTCCCTCAACGTCGCCGGCCAGTCGCGCCGCTTCGCCACCCGCGCCGACGCCTGCGCCAGTTTGCAGCAGGCGATGCGCGCCACGCCGCACACGCGCATCGATGCCGGCCTGGGCCAGATCAACCTTGGCTACCACCAGCACCGCTACGATAGCGCATGCGGCCTGCTGGACCCCTACCGCAACCTCGCCATCGCCGCCGGGATCCTGAAGGAGCAGCACAGCCCCGGCGAGGACTGGTTGCAGGCGATCGGCCGTTATCACCGTCCCGCAGGCGGCGAGCCCGCCGCCCGCTACCGCCGCAGCGTGTCGCGCCACCTCGCGCGCGTGCAGGGTGCGCGCCCACCCGCCGCGGTCCTCGCCGCGCGCCAGGAGACCTCCCCATGACGAACTCCTATCCGGCCCACCTCATGTTCAAGGGCCTGCTCGTGCTGCTGGCGGGCGTGCCGCTGGCCTCGCATGCCGGCGAGCCGCTGATCGTGGTCGAGGACCGTGGCGGCACGTCGGCGCTGCCGTACTACGAAGCTCTCAACCTTCAGCCGCGCGCCAATGCCCCGGCCCGGCCGCCCATCCCGATGCCCCAGCTTCCCGCCACACCGGCGGATGAAACCGCGATGCTGCCGGTGCGCAGCGCCAAGCTCACGCCCGGCACCGTCGTGCGGCGGGTCATCGAGGCCCCGGGCCTGCGGCCTTTCGTGGTCGTCGGCGACGACGAGGCGTCTCGGGCCTGGCTGCGCAGCCAGGCGGCAGCGCTGCGCGAGCGCGGCGCGGTCGGTCTGGTGGTCAACGTCGAGACCATGCAGGGCCTGGCAAGGCTGCGCGCCCTGGTGCCTGGCGTACTCCTCGCGCCCGCGTCCGGCGACGACCTGGCCGAACGCCTGGGCCTGCGGCACTACCCGGCGCTGATCACGGCCACCGGCATCGAGCAATGAAGCCATGTCGGGGAAACAGCCGGTCGAGGTTCTGCTACGCCCAGCGGTGGAGCTATACACCGTCGCGGCGTGTGCAGGCGCCGCGTTTCTGTCCCTGGTGGCCCCATGGTCGCTCGCGCTGAGTCCGGCCATGGGCGTCGGCAGCGCGCTGGCGTTCGGCGCCTACGGCGCGATCCGCCTGCGCGAGGCACGCGTCATCCTGCGCTACCGGCGCAACATCCGCCGCCTGCCGCGCTACGTGATGACTAGCCGAGATGTGCCGGTCAGCCAGCAGCGGCTGTTCGTGGGGCGCGGGTTCCTGTGGGAGCAGAAACACACCCATCGGCTGATGCAGACGTACCGGCCGGAGTTCCGCCGCTACGTGGAGCCGACGCCGGCCTACCGGCTGGCGCGTCGCCTGGAGGAACGGCTGGAATTCGCGCCGTTCCCGCTGTCGCGGCTGTCCGCGCTCACGGGCTGGGACGTGCCTTTCAATCCAGTGCGCCCGCTGCCGCCCGTAGGCGGCCTGCCGCGCCTGCATGGCATCGAACCCGACGAGGTGGACGTCAGCCTGCCGCTGGGCGAGCGCGTCGGGCATTCGCTGGTGCTGGGCACCACGCGCGTGGGCAAGACGCGCCTCGCCGAGTTGTTCGTCACCCAGGACATCCGCCGCAAGAACGCCGCGGGCGAGCATGAAGTCGTCATCGTCATCGATCCCAAGGGGGATGCCGATCTCCTGAAGCGGATGTACGTCGAGGCCAAGCGCGCGGGCCGCGAGGGCGAGTTCTACATCTTCCACCTGGGCTGGCCGGAAATCAGCGCCCGCTACAACGCCGTGGGCCGCTTTGGCCGGATCTCGGAAGTGGCGACACGTATCGCGGGTCAGCTCTCCGGCGAAGGCAACAGTGCAGCTTTCAGGGAGTTCGCCTGGCGGTTCGTCAACATCATCGTCCGCGCCTTAGTGGAACTGGGGCAGCGCCCGGACTACATGCTGATCCAGCGCCACGTGATCAACATCGACGCGCTGTTCATCGAGTACGCCCAGCACTACTTCGCCAAGACGGAGCCCAAGGCCTGGGAGGTGATCGTCCAGATCGAGGCCAAGCTCAACGAGAAGAGCATACCCAGGAACATGATCGGGCGCGAGAAGCGCGTGGTCGCGCTGGAGCAGTACCTCTCCCAGGCGCGCAACTACGACCCGGTGCTGGACGGCTTGCGCTCGGCGGTGCGCTACGACAAGACCTACTTCGACAAGATCGTCGCCAGCCTCTTGCCATTGTTGGAGAAGCTCACCAGCGGAAGAATCTCTCAGCTTCTTGCCCCGAATTATTCCGACCTTAATGACCCCAGGCCGATCTTCGACTGGATGCAGGTCATCCGTAAGCGCGCCATCGTCTATGTGGGTCTGGACGCGCTGTCCGACGCCGAGGTCGCCGCGGCGGTCGGCAATTCCATGTTCTCCGACCTGGTTTCGGTGGCAGGCCACATCTACAAACACGGGATCGACGATGGCTTGCTGGGCGCATCGGCCGGTGCGCGCGTGCCGATAAACGTCCATGCGGACGAGTTCAACGAATTGATGGGCGACGAGTTCATTCCACTCATTAACAAGGGCGGTGGCGCGGGCCTGCAAGTCACCGCATACACACAGACGCTTTCCGACATCGAGGCTCGCATCGGCAACCGCGCGAAGGCCGGTCAGGCGATCGGCAACTTCAATAACTTGTTCATGCTGCGCGTGCGCGAGACAGCGACCGCCGAACTGCTCACACGGCAATTGCCGAAGGTCGAGGTCTATACGACCACCATCGTCTCGGGCGCGACGGACAGCTCGGACATTCGGGGGGCGACTGATTTCACGTCGAACACCCAGGACCGCATCAGCATGTCCAGCGTGCCGATGATCGAGCCCTCGCACATCGTCGGTCTGCCCAAAGGCCAGTGCTTCGCGCTGCTGCAGGGCGGCCAACTGTGGAAGGTTCGCATGCCGCTGCCCGCGCCAGACTAGGATGAAGTGATGCCGGCGGACTTGCAGCAACTGGCCGGGTACATGCGCCAGAGCTACAGCGATGCCACGCACTGGTGGGAGTTCACCAGTTCGCCGGCATTGCAGGACGCAGCCTTGCCCGACGACCTGCTGGATGATGCCGCTCAGGCCGAGCCCAGCGAGGTGGCCAGCGGCGCCGACGACGCTGCGGGCAACGAGGCCGCGCCATGAAGGACGCCGCCTCGACCGCACAGCGGGAGCAGAACCAGCGCCAGGGCCTGATCGTCGGCACCATCACCTTGCCGTTTCGGTTGCTCGGGGTGCTGATCGGCTCGCTGCTGTTCTCGATCGTGGTGGAGTGTGTCGGCATGCACCTGTTCTGGAAGGACCAGGGCTGGCGCCACTCCCAGCAGATGCTGCAGTACGAACTGGGGCACTTGTCCAACCACTTCACGCGCAGCGTGGTCGTGCAGGAGCCCGGACGCACGGCGCATGAGCTGGTGGATGCCGGCTACGAATGGGTGTTCGTGCGCTCCGAGCTGCTGGAGCGAATGAGCCAGACCGCCGAGCGCGCCCGCGCGCCCAGCCACGTGCAAAACGAGGATGGGGGCCGCAACTTCCGCTACTACATCAGCCAGGTCTATGTCTGGACCGAGAGCTACCTAATCGCCGCGGCCTTCACGACGTTGACGTTTCTGGTGCGCCTGCTGGTCCTGATGCTCACGCTGCCGCTGATCTTCACGGCGGCATTTGTTGGCCTGGTCGATGGCCTGGTTCGGCGGGATGTGCGCCGGTTCGGCGCGGGCCGGGAATCGGGCTTCATCTACCACCGCGCGAAGGCGAGCCTGATGCCGTTGGCCGTGCTGTCTTGGGTTACCTACCTGGCGCTGCCCATTTCGGTACATCCTCTGGTCATTCTGCTGCCCAGCGCTGCCTTGCTGGGGCTGGCCGTGAGCCTGACCGCGGGCAGCTTCAAGAAATACCTATAGCAGTCCCAGGAATGCACTCTGCAAAGCCTTTGTGAACCTTCGGCCACAGGAATGCGCGACTTGCTTAACACCGACTTACGTTAGTTTGACCAGGCGCAGTAGGTTGGTCGTTCCAGGCGTACCGAATGGCATGCCTGCCACGACGGAAACCGTGTCATCGGGCTTGGCCAAGCCTTCGCGTACCGAAGTCTGTACGGCCGTGTCGATCATGGCCTCCACGCTGCTGACATCCGACGCATGTACGGCATGCACGCCCCAGGCTAGACCGAGCCGGCGCGCAGTAAGTTCGTTGGGCGTTAGGGCCAATAGTGCTGAAGGCAGTCGTTCGCGCGCTGCGCGTAAGGTGGTCGCTCCGGAAGAGGTATAGGTCACCGCGCATGGGATCTTCAGCGCCAGAGATGTCTGGCGTAACGCTAAGCATATTGCGTCGGATATGCCACTGGCTTTCTGAGTTGACATTGGCACTGCATCAGACACGGTTGCTTCCGCCTCAGTCTCCTGCAGAATGCGATCCATGATCGTGACGGCCTCGCGTGGATACGCCCCTGTAGCCGTTTCCGCGGATAGCATGACGGCATCCGCGCCTTCCATCACTGCCGTCGCCACGTCGGATGCTTCGGCGCGAGTTGGTACCGGCGACTGAACCATCGACTCCAGCATCTGTGTGGCAACGATAACGGGTTTGCCCTGATGGCGAGCCTCACGCACGATCTTTCGTTGCGCCGCCGGCACTTTCTCGGCGGGCAACTCCACGCCCAAGTCTCCGCGGGCGACCATGACTCCGTCGGCTGCCTGAACAATGGCTACCAAATCGGTCAATGCAGCCGGCTTTTCAATCTTGGCCATCAGCCAGGCATGATCGCCCACAAGTTTGCGCAGTGCAGTCAGATCCTCGGATTGCTGCACGAACGAGAGCGCGACCCAGTCCACACCTAGCGACAGGCCGAACTCCAGGTCCGCGTGATC